>Ga0207674_10001056_pt1 | contig 35878 bp, 31 predicted proteins | sample KBSCornC72_FD_184303 | JGI IMG/M metagenome (GOLD analysis project Ga0207674, IMG submission 184303) | Corn rhizosphere microbial communities from Kellogg Biological Station, Michigan, USA - KBS Corn C7-2 (SPAdes) (version 2) | ecosystem: Host-associated > Plants > Roots > Rhizosphere > Soil ...
CTGATGCGGGCGGCGAGAAAGTATTGCGGCAGCATGACGATGAGGCCGTAGATGCCGGCAACGGTAAAGACCCTTCGTGCGAATCGGTTCATGGGAGCTATCCCATCGTTGACTTGTGTATGCGTGGCGCCGAGGCGGAATCCACCAGCGCGTATGAAGTGTATTCAAGCAAGGTCCGTCGAGCATTTGAACGAATCGGCGAGCGCGGGGCGGCCACGTTCCAATGTCGACGGTCACGCGCAGCATTGGGCATGAGCCAGGCGATTCAGATCCCACCGTCCAGCCGACGCTGCCGGGCGGCTGCTTCCACCTGCTGAGGGTCGACGGCGGCGAGGATCAGTACGCGTAATTCGCGTTCGACATCAAGGCGGCCGAGACGGCGAACACCACGGCCGCAGCCACCGCCAACGTCACAAGCGTGACTGCTTCAGCATTGGCGGTCCCTGAAGCGGTTACGCCGAAGCTACGGCCGCGCTCGCATGGCGCAAGATCGTCACGCCGACGATACCGACCCGCCCGTACGCCCCACGCGATCCTCGATCCGGCGAAGCTCCAGAACGAACGTCGGCTCCTGATTCCCGAGTCGATGCGCGGTGACCGCTTCGCGGATCCGAGCGAACCGCGCGTTCCGCCGGAGAAACCACTCACGGCCATAGAAGAACCCGATGACGGCGACGACCGTCGTGGCGAACGCGATTCTCCACCCCGCGAGCGGCCCGAGGATTGGAAACAGCAGCAGCAGGACGAGGCCGATGACGCACCCGGAGCGAGTGGCGCGCTCGTAGTATCGGAGCTCGTCTTTCCCGACGACTGCCTCGAGGTCGCGCGTCTGTCCGGGCTTGACCTCCTGTGATTCATCCGGTGTCGTATAGCAATGGAGCAGGTAGTCACCGGCTGGAATGGCGACGGCCCGACTCGCGCGCGCCGCGTCAGGCTTCTTCGATCGATAGTACTCGACGCCGTCCACGATGAGCTGTCCCGAGGGGATCGCGAGCACCAGCGCATCGCCGACGGGCGTGAGCCCCCCCAGAACGTCGTTAGGCGCCGGTTCATCGATGTACACGTCGACGGGGCCGCCGCCGTCAGCGCCGGTGTGAAGAACGAACAGGTGACCGTGCGCGGCATCGGCATCCAGCGCCTCGGAGAGGCGCTTGGATTCCTCGGGCGAGAAGGGCTGGGCGCCACGTTCCACGTCCCACGCGCCAACCATGGCGACGTCGGTCCCCGCGTCGAAGCGTGCTTTCATGCCGACGTCAATCGCGCGACGCTCTCCGGAAGGAGAATCCCGTGACACGCCCTGCCGCGATCACCAGCCCCGTCACCTTCCCGTTCGACCGCACGAAGCGAACGACCCCGATCGGTGAGCTGAACGCGTCGGTAAACGCCGGCTGCACTGTGACGTCCTCGGCCGTGCCGATATGGATGACGAGGTTGCCGGCGCGCGGCTCGATGCGCCACGTGACATCGAGCTCGTCGCTGATGTAGTCACCCGCGAATTCCGCGAGCGCGCGCGCGTCGAGCTTGAGCGCGGGCATGCGACGGTACGTGGCTTTGTCGTCGGTGCCAGCCGTCGCCTCGAGCGTCATCGATCCGTCGGGCTTCGATACAAACACGAGCGTGTAGCTCACGCCGCTGAGCCGAAAGGTCGTCTCGGAAACCGGCACCAGCGGGATGGGCACGCCGGCGATCCCGAGCGTCGAATCGCGGACCTCGATGCGCCGCAGCACCTCGTTCTTCGCATCCCAGTACACGCCTGCATAACGAGCGAGCTGCTCGTGCGACAACCGAACCGGGCTCGCCCCGGCAGTCGCGGAAGCTGGGCCGGCGGCCACGGTTACGGGCGCAAGCCGGTCGCCGAGGTACACGTCGGCGACGCTCTGGCTGAGCTGTCCGGCGTTGGCGGTGGCCGCGTTGCATAGCGTCACCACGGCGAAGTGCTGCGCCGGGAAGCGGAGGAGCTGGGTCCGATACCCGCCGTATGCGCCTCCATGCTCGATGATCGGCTGGCCGCGGTAGACCCCGTGCGACAAGCCAAACGCGTACGGGATCGAATCGCCGGACGTTAGGCGGCCACGCGTCAGCACCGTCGCGGCGACCGCGTCCCCACCCACCGTGTGGTCATCGAAATTGCGTGCCCACTTCGCCATGTCGTCGGCCGTGGTAAAGAGCCCGCCGTCCCCAACCACGTCGAAGCCCGGGACATCCATCTGCCACGCATCCTTATCCCGTGAATACGCGAGCGCGCGGTTCTTCACGAGCGCGGTGTGGTCATCACGGAAGTGGCTGTTGCTCATGCCGAGCGGGCCGAAGATCGCCTGGTCCGCGAACTCGCGCAGGGACTGGCCCGAGACGCGCTTCACGAGAATCGACAGCAGGACGTAGCCGGTGTTGCTGTACAGATGACGCGACCCGGGATCGAAGTTGAGCGCCTTCTGCCGGCTGACGAGATCGAGAAACCGTGCTTCGGTGAGCGGGCCGTCCGACGGCCAGCCGGTCATGCCTAACAACCCGAAGTAGTCACGCAAGCCGCTCGTGTGATGAATCAGATTCCGGACCGTGATCTTCTTGCCGAAGTTGGGGACCTCGGGGATCCATTTTCGGATGTCGTCGTCGAGCGAGAGCTTGCCCTGCTGCGCGAGCATCGCCACGGCGAAGGCGGTGAACTGCTTGGAGACCGACGCCGCGTAGAACGCCGAGCTGGGCGTGATCGGTACGTCGTGCTCCAGGCTCGCCATTCCGTAGCCTTTCGCGAACACAGTGCGCCCGCTGTCGGAGACCGAGACGGCACAGCCGGGCGAATCGCGCTTGTCGAAGGCGGCGAAGATCGAGTCCACCCGCGGGTTGGACTGAGCCCGGAGTGACGCGGCGCCGACGGTCGCGGCCAGAATGACGATGGCGATCCTGACTTCCCGGCTGGTTGACACTTTGACGTCCTCGGTCACGCGTGGGGTCGGAGGCCGATCGCGGCCGCCGGAACTCGCCTATGCTAACGTGAGGAGCATGAGCGCGGGAAGCTCGAACGCGACGCCGTGTCCAGTCCAGTGATGGGCTGATTGCCGAACCCGGCCTCGGTTCTTCACCATCCGTCCATGTCCAATCCGCCTCGCGTTCTGAGCCTCGAGTACCTGCGCCGAACCCCGTCGGCGGGGCTGTTGCTGGTTCAGCTGGCCGGGATTGTTCTCTATCCGTGGATGGAGAGCTCCCCCCGCGGACGCGGCCTTCTGGCGGCGTTCGGCCTCGTCGTCCTTGGCGTCGCCGTCCGCGTCGTACGCAGTCGCCGTGGGCAACCTGGCTCGCGTTCGTCCTCGCGACGCTCGTTGTCGTGCTGTTCGTCCTCGAGGCGGTCTCCCCGCATCCGGCGCTCCCGGTCGCCGCCGCGGCCCTCGAGGCAGCGTTCTACTTCTACGCCGCGGGAAGCCTGACCGCGTACATGATGCAGGACTGGGTCGCGACGACGGACGAGCTCTTCGCGGCGGGCGCGACGTTCACGTTGCTGGTGTGGGGGTTCGCGTACACCTACGTAGCGTTCGAGGCGGTTGCCCCGGGGAGCTTCAGTGCGCCGATCGATCCTGGAGGTCAGCGAACGTGGATGGAGCTCATGTTCCTGAGCATCGCGGTACTGTCCGGCGTGGGGCTCAGCGACATCCTGCCTGTCACGCCGTTCGCGCGCGCCGTCGTGATGCTCGAGGCGTTCACGGGGGTCATGTATCTGGCGCTCGTCGTGTCGCGACTGGTCGCGCTGACGATGCTAGCGGCGAAGGAGCGGAAGTAACCGAACCGCAGACAGCTCCTTCGCGACGCCGGACACGATGGCCCGAGCCAGCAGCCGCTCCGGGGATCCGTCGCTGAACGCTCCCGCGATCGCGCGCAGCGTGAAGGGCGTGAGCCGGCCTCCGGGAGCGATCGCGAAGATGGGCTCCCACACCATGGGTCGAGCGCTCGCCTTGAACGCCTCGAGCCCGCGGAAGTTGTAGAAGCGCCGCCCGTGCGCGCGAATCCAGTGCAGGATGAACCGGAGCCACGCCGGCTGTCCGTCGCCTATGGCGCCCGCGTGCTCCGACAGCGGCGAAAGCCCGAGCGTCGCGTAATCCGACCCGTCGTCATCGAACGCGCGCATCGCGGCGTCGATCAGCAGATGCGTCGTCCCGTTAGGCGCGGACCGTCGCCGTGGCCACTGCTCCACGAGCCAGCCGCGTCGCGCCGGAATTCTCGTGGCCACGAGGAACCCTTGCACCTCGTCGGATTGCTCGGCGACGAAGATCCGGCGATCGCCGAGCGTGTCGAGGAGGTCGGGCGTGACGAGGAAGTGGAGCGGTGGGAGACCACGCGTGTCGAGCCACTCGTGCAGCACCGCACGCAGCACGGGTGAGCGCTGCGCGCGGGCGGGCGACCACTCCCGCACGTCGACGCCCTTGTTGCGGGCGCGATGGAGCTGGGCGCGGAGCGAGGACTTGTGCTGGACGATATCCCCCCACGCACTCGGCTCCCATGCCGGTTGGGCGCCGATGCGGACCACCGTGTGGTCGCTCCGACGAGCGTACGCCTCCTCGAGCCGAGTGCCGGCACCGAAGAACACCACCCGCGCGCCGCGCGCCTGCGCAGCGGTCTCGAGCTCCTGGGCGACGTTAGGCAGGCGGTCGGGATGACAGACGGGCGCGCCGGCGACAGTCCAGACACCGCCGAACGCCGCGTATCCCACAACGGCGTCGCCGCCCTTCGAGAACCAGAGCCGCATGCCGGGGTTGAGGATCTGATACGAGACGGCGTTCCAGCCGAACCGCAGCACGAGGTCCCGGGCGGCGAACCATTCCGAGGTCACTCCTCAATGATAGCGACCGAGCCGCCTGAGCCAGTGCACGACGTGCTCGCCTACCGCGCCGAGTGCGCCCGGCTCCTCGAACGTGTGTCCCGCGCCACGAATCACGTCGAGACGCGTGCGGCCCGGCAACCGTGGCGCCGACACCCTGGTTCGCTCCAGTGTGCCCAAGTCCGCGCCGCCGACGATCATCAACACCGGGGCGCGGACCGCCGGCAGCTCGGGACCAGCGAGATCGATGCGGCCGCCTCGCGATGCCACTCCGCGCACCAGGTCGGGACGGTGTGACGCGACGACCAGCGCCGCCGCCGCCCCCGTGCTCGCACCGAACAGCACGAGACGCTCGGCACCGGGCACCCGCGTTCTCGCCGCCCATTCCGTCGCGCACCGCAACCGACCCGCGATGCGGCCGATGTCGAACCGAGCGTCACCGGTGACGTCGTCCTCCGCCTGCTCGTGCTCGAGCAGTAGATCGATCCGCATGGTCGCCCATCCGCCCTGGCGCAGTCTCCCGGCGAGGTACCGGTTACGATAGCTGTTTCTGCTGCTGCCGCCGCCGTGGGCGAGGATAACGAGGCCGGCTGGGCGCCCGTTAGGCAGCCCGAGATCGCCGGTCAACCGACCAGGTCCCCCCACCCTGTCTGATCCGACCGGAATCGTGATCTCCTGCTCATCGGTCGCGTCCGGGCCTACGTCCGACATCCCGGGGCGTGCAGCGGAGGAGCGCCCCAGTAGTCTCAGCACCTGTGCGTCGCTCACCGGAGTGAAGTCGTCGTACCACGCCGACACCGTCTCGAACGGGTCCGGCGTCGCGACGGTCACGAGTGCATCGACGGTCGCGCGGACGTCGTCGCAGTGCATGGCGGACGCCACCGGCACCGCGGCAATGACGCGAGCGGGTCGATGCCGCCTGACGGCTAGTGCGGCTGCGCGCAGCGTCGTGCCGGACGCCAGCCCGTCGTCGACCAGAACCACTGTGCGACCCCGCAGCGCCGGCAGCGGCGCGCCGGCGCGGTACAGGCACGATCGGCGCCGGAGCTCCGTTCGCTCACGATCCACGATCGGTGCGACCACACGTCGTGGGAGGCCGAGGTACCACCACACCGAGTCCTCGACGACCTTCCGGCGCCCCTCGGCAATCGCGCCAAATGCGACTTCGCGCAACCCGGGCACGCCAAGCTTTCTCGCGACGAGAGACTCGAGTGGTGCGCCGAGTGCGTCGGCGACCACGCGCGCGACCGGGATTCCGCCACGCGGCAGCCCGAGGACGATGAGATCCCGGCGACCGGCGACGTTACCTAACGCTTCGAGCGCGGTCGCGACCGCCTTGCCGGCCTCGGCGCGATCCGCGTACAACGGCGTCGGTGGCAAGGACGGTCGCCTCCCGCTAGTTGGCGGAGAGCCGCCCGTTGGCGCGGCCGGTGCTCGCCTTGGCTACCGCCCCGAGTGCGGACTGCGCCTTGGCTGCGCTCGCCGACTGGTCGCCACTACTGGGCGCGGTCGGGTTCGAGCACGCCGCGAGTGTCACCGCGGCGCTCAAGAGGGAGAGGATCCTGCGCATACGACCTCCAGGTGAGGATGGTGAACGATCGTCCAACACCTGGAGAACGCGTCAATCGGTGGCGAATCGAGCCACGCTGACTTGCTCCGTGTTGCCGTGGTAACCGTGTGGCTCGTTTTCGAGTGAGGCGACGCGTCACGGGATACGGGCGAGCCAGGCCCGAGCGGTTCTCACCGACTTTCACCCATGAGGCCCCATGCTCCGGTCGCCCATCGCGCGTTCCTTCGCGCGGATCCTGCCCGCGTTGTCGGTCACACTCCTCTATGGATGCAGCGACGCACCCACGCCACTCGAGCCTCGGTTGGACTCGAGACCGCACACGCTGCTCGCGCCCGAATTGGTGGTGACGAACACTGACGACGACGGACCCGGTTCACTTCGACAGACGATCGCCGATGCCGCGGACGGCAGCGTGATTCACTTCGACGCCGCGATCGCCGGACAGACGATCGTGTTCACGACCGGACAGATAAGAATAGACAAATCGCTCACGATCGAAGGGCCAGTGCCCGCGGGCATGACGATCAGTGGCGGCTTCAGCTCGCGGCTGTTCAACATCTTCCCGGATATCAACGTGGTCTTCCGCGATCTGTCGCTCGTGAACGGGACCGACCCGGATCCAGCCGGAGGCGGCGGCGTCGCCTTCGTCAACGGAACCCTCTTGCTGGACCACGTTCTGCTCGCGAACAACACCACCGTGAACACGGGCGGCGCGATCTTCGTGAAATCCACCGGTCAGGTGACGCTCGTGAACAGCACGGTGTCGGGGAACGTCGCGAGGAGCGGTGGTGCCATCGAGTCCGGTGGGTCGCTCACGCTCTGGAATAGCACCGTCGTGAATAACGTCGCTCAGTTCGGCGGTGGCCTCATCACGTTCGGCAACATGTACCTTCGAAATTCCATCGTCGCCAACAACACCGATACCGACGACACGCCAACGAACTCGAATTGCGACATCCGAGCCAATGGTGGTGTGCTCCTCGTTTCCGGGACGAACATGTCGAACGACGCAAGCTGTGGAACCGGCGCCGGCATGATCGTGCTTCCGGCCGGCATCGGTGACCTTGCCGACAACGGTGGCCCAACCAAGACGCACGCCTTGCTGCTTGGCAGCCCCGCGATCGACGCCGGGACGAGTTGTACCGAAGCAACCGATCAGCGTCACGTGGCCCGCAACAAGGGAACGTCGTGCGACATCGGCGCGTTCGAGTTCACGGACTATGCAACCGTGACCCTGACGATCGGGCCGAACGTCGCTGTGAACGCGAAAACGGGAGTAGTCACCCTAACGGGCACCGTGAAATGCTCATCGCCAGTTGGCGTGACACTCGGCGTCTCGTTGACCCAGACGCAGAAGACCACAGGCAGGTTCTCGACGATCGTTCAGGCGTCGGCGACGCCCGCAGCCATCGCGTGTCCCGTCGCGAACACCGCGTCCTCGTGGAGTTTCACGATGATACCGCAATCCGGGAAGTTCGCGCCCGGGGCGGCCACTGGTACCGCCACCGGTGTCGTTCCGGGTGGGTTCCTCGCTCCGCGGGTGACCACGGCGCTCAAGCTGTTCCAGGTCAAGTAGGTTGCGGCCCCGCAATGCGGGGCATGTTGGGCTCCCACGCTCGGTGGCGACGCCGCCGCCGGTGCGGGAGCAGCGCGTCGCGCTGAAGCGACTCGTTAGGCCGCCTGCGCGTCGGCTCGTAGAATGTCCCGAACGGTCGTCCAGCGCAGATCCGGGTAGCGGGCGTTGTCGAGCGGCTCGAGCTTCGCCCTGCCATCGAACATGTCGCGCATGTACTGCATCCCCTGCCACGGCGGATAAACGTCGGTCGTGCCCGGCGAGAGCGTCCGGGTCAGGCGAATGACCTTCTCGAAGCGGCCCAGGTTCCCTGCGCGCAGGAGCTTGAACCGCTTGCCGAACACGCTGCTCGCGATGTCGGCGAGGTCGCGAGCGGTCACCACATCGCCGGCGATGCGGAGAAACCGCGGGGTGAGTCGATCGAGCGCGGCCGCCGCGGTGTACGCCGCCGTGTCCTCGATCGTCGTGAAGTCCATTGGCTGGTCGGCGTCTTCCCAGTACACCACACGCCGGATCCGGCTTACGATGAACGGCGCCTGTCCGGTGAGCAGGTCCGCGAACATGCCGTTGAGGACGGACGTTGCCGAAATGGGTGCTGCGTCGAGTCGAGCGCCGAACTCGCGTCGCAGGTCGAGATTCCGGTTGCCGCCGTCCGGCATCTTGTAGAAGTCGATCGCGAAGTCGGACGGAATGAAGCGCGGCACTCCCGCGGCGACCGCGGCCTCGAGAAGCTGCGTTTGCGCATCGACGATGACGTCACGCAGGCCGGCGAGCGCCGAGACGACGCACGATCCGCCCTCGCAGGCACGCGCGAGCTGCTCACCATCTCCGTAGTCCGCCTCAGCGATCGCAACGCCAGACTGACGAAGCTGGAGCGCCTTACCCGGGGCAGTCCCCGGTCGAACGATGGCCCTGACCCTCGCGCCGCGGTCGCGCAGTGACCTCGCGATCAGCCCGCCAAGGCGCCCGGTGGCGCCGGCGAGCACGGTGACCTTGTCTCCCACGCGTACTCCTCTCAAAGCACGCACTCAATGCAGGGAATCTGCCACGTCATTGACCCAAGGCGCTCAACGACCTCTCAGGTGAGCTCCCGCTTCAACGCGGCCGTGAGCTCCGCGACATCCTGTTCCGTGTTGAAGAGGTGTGTCGAGACGCGGATGCCGTTCAACCAGTTCGCCGGCACTCGCTTGAGCTCGATCCGGTACGTGTCGCGCATCCGCTGGTGAAACGCGTCGCTCTTGATGTCCGCCGGGAGCTCGCAGGTCAACAGCGGCGACGCGAGCGGACCCGGCGCGGCACTGACGACCCTGAGCTTCGGGATCTCCCTCAGTGCCTCGTAGAGCCGGGCTCTGAGACCGAGGTTGTGTGCCTCGATCTTTCCGATCCCGATCGCCGACACGTACGCGACGGCTGCGCCGAGACCGAGCACGCTCGGGATGCTCGTGACGCCTGACGATTCGCTGTACGCCGCACGGCCTCCTTGCAGCGCGATCGGATCGATCGTCTTCCCGAGCTCTTCGCTCAGGTACAGCAGGCCGGTCCCCTTCGGCGCGAGCAGCCATTTGTGCCCGCTCGTCGCGTAGGCGTGGCAGCCTAACGCCTTGAGGTCGACGGGGATGCCGCCGGCCGCCTGCGCGCCGTCCACCACCGCGATCGCCCCCCGCGATCGCGCCAGCGCGGACAGCTCCGCCACCGGCATTCGCAGGCCGGTGGAGCTGAGCACGTGAGAGAACGAGAGGACGCGCGTCCGTGGCGTGATCATCGAGGCCATGCGGTGCACGATGGCCTGGGCGTCGTTCTCGCCGGGCGGGATCACGGCGACGTCGAGGGCGACGCCGTATCGCCGCGCGACGTAGTCCCAGCATGCTCGCCCACCCGGATGCTCCTGGTCGGTGGTCAGCACGCGGTCGCCGGCGCCTAACGTCAACCCCTGGACGATCCAGTTCATCCCCTCGGTGGTCGAGCGCGTGAGCACGAGCTCCTCGGTCTTGCAATCGAGGAACGCGGCCGCCCTGGCGCGGACGTCGTCCATGGCGTGCTCCTGCTCGCCGTAGCCGTATGCGGCGGGGTTGAGCTCGAGGGTCTTCCACGCGGCGACCGTCTGCTCCATCACCGGTCGTGGAGTAGGGCCGAGTGAGCCGGTTTGCAGGTAGACGAGTCCCGGCGCGAACGTGAAGTCGTCAGGCGCTAGCGCCAGGCCCCGCGCAGCACCCGGGACACGATCTACCGTCGGACGCGTGGCGTCGAGCCACGGGGGAGTCGACGTAAGGCCGGCGGCGGAGAGTACGCCGAGCGTGGAGAGGAAATCCCGGCGGCTGTGGGTGGGACGGTTCATGGGTGCAGTATGTGGAGATCCCTCGCTCGCGCGTTCATGCTTCGTCAGGCGATGCGACCCGCCTCGAGCGCCACGATGATATCGAGCAGTCCCGCCGCTTCCCATACCTGATTGCGCCGAGACTCGGACAGCGGAACCAGCACGCCCGCTGCCTGGAGTTGGTCGATGCCTTGATAGACCGCGGCCTTCGCGCGGCCGGTAGCGGCGGCGGCCACGGGCGCGGTGATCATCGGATGGGCCGGGAGGACATCGATGACCGCCCACGCTGCCGCACCTGCCCGCGGCGCGGACGACGATGCCGAGAGCCGCGCGCGCCAATCTTCGACCAGCGACTCGACCGCCTCGACGTACGCCCGCGCGAGATGCGCCGCCCGTGCCGCGGCACCGGCGAAGTATTCGACCCACGCACCGACCTTGTCCCCGCGAAAGGCCGTGAGTCCTTCGACGTAGCGCTCCTTCGCGGCCGCCAGGACCACACTCACGGGCGGGAGATACTCCGGTGCGACGCGACGCCGACGGAGCACGACATGGATCAGTGCGCGCCCGGTACGACCGTTCCCATCGTCGAATGGATGAATCGTCTCGAACTGCGCGTGCACGAGCGCCGCCTGTACGACCGGGGGGAGGCGGTCGTCGTTGATGGCCTCGCAGAGATCATCGAGCAGCGCGCTTACCTGCTCCGGCGGGGGCGGCACGAAGTCGGCGCCGCACGGATTGTAGTCGTTGCCGCCGACCCAGTTCTGCCGCGTCCGGATCTTCCCGGCTACGACGCGGTTCTCGGCGCGCTCCATGAGGCGCTGGTGGATGGCCACGATCTCGCCGACGCCGAAACGCTCCGGGGCCGAGGCTTCGTCCACGGCGAGCGTCATTGCGTCGATGTTCGCGAGAATCTCGATCGCTATCGCGCTCGCCTTCTGCCCAGAATCCACGCGCGCTTCCGCGCGTGCGAGCTCGCGAGCGCCGAGCTGCATTCCTTCCACCTTCGAGGATGCGATCGACTCGGTTCTGAGGAGCAGACGCGCCATGGGGGCGAGCGCCGGCCGCGCCTTGTCGTTGAGGTTTCGAATCGCATGCTCTGCCTCGGACGCCAGACCGGCGATGGTGGCCTCCAAGCTGAGCGACATGGCGCCGATGGGCTCCGGCACGAAGGCCTCATACTGGCACGCCCGCTTGTACCTCGGGGGGGCGTATATGGTAGGGTCGTGTGCCCAGGTGAGTGGGATGAGGCGACCAGGCATGTGGGCGGGCGTGTGCCGACACTAAAGTGAAACAATGCAGATGCTTAGTTCAGTTTAATAGATAAACTGAACTAATATGCAATCTTAGTTCAGTTTAAGCAACAAGCTGAACTACTGGAGTGGCTCGGGTGCAGCTTCCGCGTAGCCGACAGAACCTACGATGCGCGCCGCGTCGGCGTGCGCTCCGCCGCCCGCGACATGATGGAGCTCGTGAGGAGATAGCCCTCCGACCAGGCCTCACGCACCGCCGGCGTGAACCCCGGGCCTAACGCGTCGGCGAGCACCTCGAGCAGCACGGCACCCGCCGGCCCGTACTGGTCGCGCGTCACGCCGTACGCCGCGTGTCGTTGACCGAGCAGGACGGCACTCTTCACGAACTCACGCGGCGCGGTGCGGAGCCGCACGATCTCGTCGACCATCCCGGCGAACTTCTCGTATTGCGCCCGCATGTCCGTGCGGGTGAAGAGGGAGCGCAGCTCCGGATGGCGCTCGAACAGCACTTGATAGAACCTCCGGGCAATCTCCTCTCGCCTGCTCGCGACCGCGTTCCAGCTGTCGGCCAGCAGCCCCACTTGCTCAGGAGTCATCGTGCACCGATCCCTGATGGAGGTCGTGTCGCGCCGGTTTCGCGACCTGGCGCGCGCACATCGTTAGGTGCCGTCGTCTCGCGCGGCGACGGATGCGGTGGTCGGGCACCGAGGAGCCAGAGCGCGGCCAGGAGAAGCGTGATCACGGCCAGCACGAGCCCCGCCCTGCGCCACGTCTGGTCGCGCGAACCTGACACGGGCGACGCAGGGGAGGCCGCGACTGCGTTCCAAGCCGTTCCGGGCGTCCCGCTGCTGCGGGCCTGCATCGTTTCGAGCGGCGCCGCCGAGCGCGAGAGGCTTGCCGTGTCACGTGGCGACGGATCCACTTCAACGTCACGTGGATCCCAGCCGGCGCGGAGTTGCTCGGCGAACGCGACGACGCCGCGATCCGGTGGCAGCTCGACATCTTCCTCGATCAGCACCTCGTAGATGCTCGCCTGTTCTATGGCGCCAGCGCGGTCGCCGGCCGCGACCAGCGCGCGCATGAGCCCGACAGTCAGACGCCCGTTGAGGGGGTCTTGTCCGGCGAGCTTGCGCCACCACCGAACGGCGTCCGCATGTTCGCCACGCGCCTCGGCATCGCGGGCGAGGCGCTCGAGCGCGATAGCGTACTCGAAGGCGAGCTCCGCTCCGGTGCGCTCCGCCCACTTCGCGAACGCCGGCGCTTGCGCGAGTGAAAACCCGTGGAGAAAGGGACCGTGGTACTCGCCCACGGCATCGGCAAGCCGTTCCTCGCGGACCATCGTCCGGAAGCGATTCACGTCGCTGTCCACGAGCGAAGGCTCGAGCTGGATCACCCGGTCCCCCACGAGGACGTCTGCCGGTCCCAGCTCCGATCGGATCGATGCCAGCGTGTTCTCCACCATCCGGCTCGACGACTCTGATGCCGGGAGTCCCTCCCACAAGAGCGTCTCGAGTTGTTCGCGGGGCACGCCGCGGTCGCCAGCGTGGGCGAGGAGTGCGAGACAGGCGAGCGCGTGTGGCGACAGGCGATCGGCGCGGAGCGGGCGCCCGTCAGCGCGAATCGTTAGGCCGCCCAGAGTGGAGATCTCGAAACGGCTCGCGTGGCGAAGCGCCGCCGTGAACTCTGCCAGCGTCGCGTAGCGCTGCTCCGGTACCGCGGCCAGCGCGTGTCGGATGGCGCGGTCGACCGCGGCCGGCACCTCGGCGCGTTTGGTCCGGAGGGACGGGATGACAGTGCGCGCCTGCAGCGATGGGCCGAAAAACGGTGGTGACCCGATCAGCATCTCGTGCAGCACGCACGCGAGCGAGTAGAGGTCGGCTCGGCCGTCGAGCTCACGCTCGCCCTCCATCTCCTCGGGGCTCATGTACGCCAGGGTGCCGACGGCGAAGCCCGGGTCGGTGCGTGCGGCGGAACGTGCCTCGTCGAGCGCGTAGGCAACGCCGAAGTCTGCCACGAACGCATGGCCGCTCGTCGAAAGGAGGATGTTCTCGGGCTTGATGTCGCGATGCACCACGCGCCGCGCGTGCGCGTACTCGAGGGCCGAGGCGACCTCGCGGGTGATGCGCAGCGCTTCGTCGACCGAGAGCCGGTTCTCTCGGCGGAGGCGCTCGCGAAGGGATTCTCCTTCGACGAACGGCATGGTGAAGAAGACGCGGCCGTCGGCCTCTCCGGAGTCGAAGAGCGGGAGGATGTGCGGGTGGTTCAGCCGGGCGGTGGTCCGGATTTCGGCGAGGAAGCGGTGGTGGCTGACGGTGGAGTCGAGCTGCGGGCGCAGGACTTTCAGCGCAACCGACCGGTCGTGTTTGAGGTCGGTCGCGAGGAAGACGACCGCGGATCCGCCGCGTCCTATTTCGCGGAGGACGGCGTATTGATCCGCGACCGCGGCGCCAAGCTCGTTGGCGAGCTCGGTCGCCTCATCGCTCACTACGGGCTCCCGGTGCCATGGTCGTTGAATGGTGGATCGATTGGGCGCCGGAGGCAATGCTCGACCCGGCCGGCATGCCGTCGCAGCTCACCGACTGAGCAACACACAACACCGCTCTGCCGGGAAGATGTTCATCCGAGGTAGACGTTCTCGTTATGCCAGGTGAGGAACTCCGCCGCGGGTCGATCCTTCGCCGACGCAGGAAGTCGCAGCTCCTGTCCGTTGAGTGGGTAGTAAGACCGTCCATTGCTGTAGTCGGCCTTCAAACGACTGCTGACCTCGAGGCGGCATTCAGGCGTGACCGTGACGTAACCTTTGTCGAACAGGCGGTGTACGTCGGCTCGCAGTAGAATCCCGTTCGGAACCTCGTGTGGACCTTCACGCGCGTACGAACGGATGTGCGCTGCCTCGAGAGCCGGAAGCGAATGCTCGCTCGTTATGGCGCAGGCACGACCGTACGCATCGGTCACGCTAACACGAAACGTGCCCTGGCCCAATCGAGGCGTAATGAGCTGGGGAGTGCCATAGCGAGGCGAGGTGGGGCCGGCAACTTGCGGGAAAATGGCCCGAAGATGATCGGTCGTCTGGGCACGCTCGAGGCATTGCTCCCAGATGCGTTTTCCCTCGCCAATCGTTAGGTCGTACGCACTGCTTGATACGGTCCGATCGCGCCAGTCGCTTGGCTGCGAAACCCATGCGTCACGCGGGAAAAACACCGGTTGTACGAGAAGAATGCAGCCGATACTGCTGATGGGTCCGGACGGGCTGTACCCGATGCGAGCGCGAATAGTGGCGAGGCGAGTCTCGAGCGCTTCGAGAGACTCACAGCCGTTGCCCTCACCGAAACATTCCCAGGCGAGCCAAGCCGGAAGTGCGCTCCACTTCGCAAAGTCTCCGAAGCCTGCAATGGCGCGATACGGTGCTTTGAGCTTGAAGAAAAACGGGGAAAAATCGGCGGCCGCAAACCGTCGGCGATCAGATGGCGTCCAGAAGTTGACTTCGGGTAGCAACCGCTGAGATAGGAAATCGTACCAACCGCTATCGGTGACGGCGACAGTCCCTATCATCGTGGTCAGAGTCAGACGCCGATGATTCGCAGTTCGCCGGCCGACATCTCCGCGAGCGTCGAAAGCACCAGTGGTGCTAATGGCGCGAGCGCGGGGAGGCTCGTCCGCCGAGCGCGGAGTACAACGATGCGGATATGCCGATCACTCAGGTTCTGTTGATATTGAAGGTTCTGATCCGCGGTGAGAAACGCGTCATACTCGCGCTCCGCCAAAGGTTGCCGTCGAGTAGAACCCTCACGCGCTGCTGTTAGGCGGCCGGCGTTATGAGCGCTCGCTTGGCCAACTCGAGGACCGCGATCGCATGCTCACGTGTGACGCTGGGGTAATCGTCGAGGAACTGGTCGAGGGGGTGCCCGGCCTCCAGATATTCGATCAAGGTTTTCACCGGCACACGTGTGCCGGTGAAAACCGCCGTGCCGCCTAAACGCTCAGGATCGGTCGCTATGAGGGACTTCGGCACTGATGGCATTGTGTGCTCCAAGGAAGCGTCGATTGTATCGCCGCTTATCGAATGTAGTGCCGAGACCACCGGCCAGCACGGTGCATCGCCTCAGTCGATACGTGTCCGTCGAACAGTAAGACCGTACGAGTTCGCCAAAGAACGGCTGCCCGCACGTACACACCGGAAGCGGGTCTATTCCTTCGGCTCCAGAATCTCCTTGATCTGAGCCCTCACGCCCTCGATGTGCAGCCGCGTCTCCCGATCCCCCGCCTTATCCGACGCCGACGCGAGCTCCTTATCGAGATCTCTCAGCTCACCCCGAAGCATGTTCTTGATCTCCCCACTGTTAGGCGGCGGCGCCTGCGGTCCGCGCTGCGGGAACCCCGGGAACTGACCCTGTTGATCGTTCGCCTTCGGCGGCTTGATCTTGTTTCCGATCTGCGTCACGTACTCCCGCTGCAGCGCCCGCCGATACGCATCGATCTTCGGCGATCCAGAACCGAGCTCCGACCACACCGCCTTCCGCAGGTCCACGAGCATGTCGCCTAACGAATACGCCGCGTCCTGGTCCGCCGCCATCGCCTGATACTCGACCAGCCGCGACATGCGGCCGTCATTCAGCAGCGATGACAGTATCCCCGCCTGCGCCCGCTCGATCCGGTTGATCTCGCCCACCGACTCGATCCGCCTCAAGACATTCTGATCGATCAGGAACGTCGGCGTCTGAAATGCATTCTCCGCCAGATACTTCATGGCCGCCTTCTGACGCGCCGCCGCGATCGGCGTGAAGCGCGGGCCCGGCTGCGAGCCGTACTTCTCCTGCGAGCTCACGCCGCCAACGATGTTCGCGACGTGCCCCATCTCCGTGCGCCACTGTCCCACCATCCGGTCATACAGCTGCGCGAGCTCGTCGAAGTCCTCGAGCGGCTTCACCGTCGTCTGCTCGAGCCACTGCATCCCGCGCTTGAGGTTCTTCATCCCCAACTCGGTGGCCCTCACCGCGTCGATGTCGCCCACCGCCTCGGTCTCTTCACCCGGATCGCCACCGAACGTCCCCGACGTGGAGAACCGGAGCCACGGCTTCGTGTCCTGCTCGCGCGCCCACGCGTCGAGGACCCGTCGCTCATCGTCAGGCGACTTCGCACTCTCGATCGGCGCGTAGCCCCAGTGCGTCGCCCAGATGTCGTACGGCCCGATCTTCGGCACGAGGTCCGCCACGTCGATCTTGTCCTCGGGCTGCGCCACGTAGTTGAAGCGCGCGTAGTCCATGAGCGTGGGCGTGTGGCCCATGCGCTTCACGAAGCTCGGGTTCCGCACGCTGTCGATCGGGTAGTACGAGCTCGCCTTCATGTTGTGCTGGAAGCCTAACGTGTGGCCCACCTCGTGGGCGAGCACGTACTCCAGCAGCCGGCCCATCAACGAATCCGGAAACGGGAAACTCCTGGCGCGCGGGTCGAGCGCGGCGACCTGGGTGTAGTACCAGGTCCGCTGCAGCGTCATGATGTTGTGGTAGAACTGGATGTGCGCGTTGAGGATCTCGCCCGAGCGTGGATCGTGAACGTTAGGCCCGGACGCATTTTCGGTCGTCGATGGCAACCATCTGATGACTGAATAGCGCGCATCCTCCGGCGACCAGTCCGGATCCTTCGGCGCTTCCTTCGCCACGATCGCGTTCTTGAACCCCGCCGCCTCGAACGCCGGCTGCCAGTCCTCCACACCCTTGATCAGCCACGGCACCCACTGCTTCGGCGTGTTCGGGTCGATGTAGTACACAATCTGCTTCACCGGCTCCGACAGCGGCGACTCCGGGTCCTTCTTCTCGAGCCGATACCGCGCGATGAAGCAGCGCTCCGCCGCCTTCTGATCGGGACGGCTGTAGTCCATCACGCTCATCGAGAAGTAGCCGACGCGGTTGTCGCAGAGCCGCGGCATCATCGGGACTTCCGGCAGCTTGTGAATGCTGTACGACATCACCACCGTCGCACTCGGCGCCGTCGTCCCGTCCTGCCCGAACCCGCCCTGCCGCGGCGGCTGGTTCTGGCCGCCCTGCGTCGGCGGCGCCGGCGGATTGTTGAAGGTCAGGGTCGTCTCGACATTCACGTTGTCCGGGAACGACACCGCGCGCTCGATGAAGCTTCGCGTCGGGTCGAGCTGCGCGCGCGGAGAAATCCGCTGCGCCGGCGAGAGCTCGAGCGGCACCTGCGTGAAGAGCCGAGAGACGTCGATGACGACGGAGCTGTCGGGCCCATACGCCTCGACGTTGAACACGGCGAGGATGGCATCGACGTTCGCCGCCTGCACCGCGCCCACCACCGGCGACGTCGTGTCACTCGCGATCACCTCGTACGACTTGCTGCGCAGCAGCACGCGGTTGTCACGCTTCTCCCACTGAAGCACGCGGTTGCCCAGGGCCTGGCCGCCGTAGCCGACACCTAACGTGGTCTTCGCGATCTCGGTCACGAGCAGCTGATCCCGGTTCAGCTCCTTGCGTGGGATCTCGAACAGCAGGCGATTGTTGATCCGATGAACCTTGAACAGCCCGTTTCTGGTCTTCGCGTCTGCCGTGACGACGCGCGAATACGGCTTCGGGTTCGGCTCGGCCAACCCTTGCCCCTGCCCGGCCTGCCGGGCCACGAGGAGTCCCTCGCCGGCTGCCGAATCGGTTCGCGCTGGACGCTGCGCGTTCCCGGCGCTCGCGGTCGTCTGACTTGGAGCAGGCGCCGGTGACGGAGCCGGCTGTTTCGAGCAGGCGCTGCCATACACGATGGCCAGCGTAGCTGGCGTGATGACACGCAAGCTGGGTCGCATAAACATCCCCGGTTTGGAGTTCCAGGCGGGCACCGTCGCGGTGACGCGACGGGCGGACATCATATGATGTATGCCTCAAACGCAGGAGCGGCCGTCGGCGTTGGGCGGCCGTCAGTCGCCCAGCCCGATCTTCTTCATCAACGCCTGGAAACGCGGCTCGGCGCGGAGCGGGTCGAAGTGTGGCTGAACCTTGAGATAGACGACCAGACCGCTCCGCTCCTCGTACAAGCGTTCCAGCCACGCGATCGCTTCGGCGCGTTTGCCAAGGCTCGTGTTGAGCTGCGCCAGGTTCCAATACGTCCATTCGTCCGCCTTCCCCGCTGCAACCTCGGCTTGTCGCGCCTCGATCTCCTGGAGCGCCTGCGTGCGACTGCCTAACGCGGCATAAGCCCAGCCGGGAACCGGGCGACGGGACTTTTCATACATCGTGAGCGCGTCGCGATACCGCCCCTGACCGAAATACGTTTCGGCCAGGTCCCAGTAGACCTTCGACGAGTCGCCGCCAAGCTGGAACTGCCTCGGGAATTCTCGGAGCGCGTCATCGAAACGCCGGCAGTAGAGATAGACCTCGGCGATCCCGCTTTGATACCCGATGTTGGATGGCTCCACGGACATAGCGCGCCGCTCCTCACTGACAGCCTCGTCACATCGTCCCAGCCGCATCAAGAGCTGTCCAAGCTCGTGGTGAGCGCGGCCGTCGTAGGAATTGAGGGCGATCGAGCGGCGAAGCGCCGCCTCCGCCGCTGGCCAGTCCCAATCCATCCACTCCTTGAGCAGCCCAAGCGAGGCATACGCGCGGGAGCTCGACGGATCCAACACCAGCGCTCTCGAGATCGCCCACTCTGCCTTGCCCCGTTCGTGCGTGAACAGGATGTAGATGATGGCCACGCGAGCATACGGCAGAGCGAAGCTGGAGTCCTTTTCGATCGCCTGCTCGAGTAACCTCTGCCGCTCCGCCCTCAACCGTACGTCGCTGGGCAATCGCTCAGCCTGGAGATAGAGCGCGAGCGCCTCCGGCTTGACTGACGCCGTGCCTTCAGCGTGAGCCCGGTTCTGAGAGCGGGTTAGCAGCAAACCTCCACCGAGACTCAGCACCGAAAAGAGCAGCGCGCCACCGAGGTACACGAACCGCCGTTTCCGTGATGCGTTAGGTGCGATCGGGCGTGCGACCGCGCCGCTCTGCTCCACGACCGCCAGATCGGCCAGCAACTCCCCGGCACTCTGGTAGCGCGTGCTGAGGTTCTTGTCGAGGCACCGCCCCACGAGCGCATCCAGCGCGGCGGGAACGTCCGCCCGAACGTCGCGCATCGGTCTGGGATCGTCGTGACGGATTGCGAAGATCAGCGTTTCATCGTTCTCACCGCGGAACGGGCGCTGTCCCGTCAGCATCTCGTAGAGCAGGATGCCCAGGCTCCAGATGTCCGTCCGGGCGTCGACGTCGGGGCTGCGGGTCTGCTCCGGGCTCATATAGGCGATCGTCCCCCGCGTCGCGCGCTCCCGCGTCAGGTCCGAGCCGCCGATCATCTTCGCCAAACCGAAATCGACGATCCTCACCTGCCCGCGATCGGTGACGATCACGTTCGCCGGCTTGATGTCGCGGTGCACAATCCCGGCCTCGTGGGCGCGACGAAGTCCTTCGGCGACCTGCTTCGCGTGACTGACCGCTTCGTTGATCGGCAGCGGCCCGTGCTCGATCCTCTGCTTGAGCGTGAGGCCGTCGTAGCAGGCCATCGCGATGAACAGCTGGCCCGTGCTCGTCTCGCCGATCTCGTGGACGGCGCAGATGTTCGGGTGATCGAGCGCGGAGGCGGCTCGGGCTTCCCGGACGAAGCGCTGCTTGGCGTCGTCGTCGGCGTCCAGGTGTGGCGGCAGGAACTTCAGCGCAACGGTGCGCCCGAGCCTAACGTCGACCGCCTTGTACACCACGCCCATGCCTCCGCCGCCCAGCTTCTCGACGATGCGGAAGTGGGCGATGTGATCGCCCGATCGCGGCCCCGCCCGATCGCGCGCCGCAGACCCTGAACCGCCAAGAGCGACCTCGGTGTATCTGGCGACGACGTGGCTCGCCACCCGATCCATGAAGTCATTTGCTTCCGAACGATCCGCGAGCAGGCCTTCCACGCTGGACCGAAGCTGTGGATCGCCGACACACGCGTCGTCCAGAAAGCGCGCACGCTGCGCCGGCATCATCGCTGACGCCTCGTGGAACAGCTGCTCGAGCCGGTCTTCGCGCGTCGCGTCGATCATCGCCTGTCAGATCTGAAGCTGTCGTCGCACATCCTGGAACAGCCGCACCTGCGCCAGCGCCCAGCCTCGGCTCACGGAGGCCGTCGAGATTCCGAGCGCCCTCGCTGTCTCCTCAATCGTTAGACTGCCGAAAAACCGACATTCCACGATCCGACTCTGCCGCTCGTTCACCTTCGCCAGTGCTTCCAACGCGGCGTCGAGCGCAATGAGCAGGTCGGCGTTGTCTTCCGACATTGCCGCGGCGCCTTCGAGTCGGTCGCCGAGCTCCTCGAGGGAAAGCTTCGGCCGGTCGCCGCCGCGCTTTTGTGCTCGCTGGTCGCGGGCATAGTTCATCAGAATGTGACGCATCGCCTTCGCGGCCGTAGCGAGAAAGTGTGCGCGACTCTCCCAGCTCGCCCGGCTCTGATCCACGAGCTTGAGGTAGGTCTCGTGGATGAGCGCCGTCGTGTCGAGCGTGTTACCGCCCTGCCACCGCTGCCGCTGTCCGTGCGCCAGCGCCCGGAGCTCCTGGTAGACCAGCGGAAACAGCGCGTCCAGCGCCGCGGTCTCCCCGCGATCGAGCGCTTCCAGCAGCCGCGTGACCTCCTGTTGAGATGCATGCACCATAGCCTGCTCACGCTTCGTCGACTCGGATCGGGCGGGTGATAAGAAAAAACGTGGATTTCGTGTAAGGGAGAAGGAGACCCCACGAGCCGAGGCGCCGAACGCGGCACTCGCGCTCCAAGATCGTTCACGTCATCCGGGACGGGTAGGCTCGTCCCGAGGAGCGTTTGTTCATGACCCGCGACCTGAGAGCGTTCGCACTCCTTGCCGTCACCACGCTGGTTTCTGCCTGCTCGGATTCCAGCGCGGGGCCTGAGGCCCCGTCGACGCTGCCCGGCGCTCCGAACGCGTCCGCGGTGAAGTTCTGGGATGCCAACGCCGCGGCCAACTGGAACGAGCAGGCAACTTCACTCGCCGCTCGACAGCCGGTCAATGTCAGTCGTCTCTACGTCTACCTCTCGCTGGCCCAATTGCGTGCCGCCGAGGATGCCGAGACGATCCGTCCACATCCGCCTACGTCGTCGGCGATCGGGGCTGCCTCGGCCGCGGTTCTGAGCGCCTACTTTCCGGCTTTCACCGCGGAAATCGAGGCGGCGCTGGACGCGCAGGAAGCCGCCGACCCGTGGCCGGGCGCGAAGCATCAGGACGCGGTGGCCGGCGAAGCGATCGGCCGCGCGGCCGCTGCGCGAGTCATCGCGTACTCGGCGTCCGATCTCGTGGGACTGACGGATCCGGGCGTACCGCCCATCGGCCCGGGGTACTGGGTCTGGAACGGCGGCCCGATCGCGCGCGGCAACCTCGGTGCGCGGCCCTTCTTCCTGTCCTCCGGCAACGAGTTCCGCCCGCCACCGCCGCCGGCGTTCGGCTCGCCTGCCTACCTCGCGGCGCTGGCGGAAGTCCGTCAAATCTCCGACACGCGGACGCCGGAGCAACTGGCGATAGCCCAGTATTGGAACACCAACCAGTCTCCGACGTCCAACGCCGCCATGAACAACCTCGCGGTCGAGCTGATTCGCGGTCAGCGGCTCGGCGACCACGAATCCGCACGAGTCCTGTTCCTCATGAACGCCGCGGAGTTCGACGCGCTCATCGGCTGCTTCGATGCGAAGTACTACTACTGGTTCATCCGCCCTCCGCAGGCCGATCCGGCAATCACGCTGCCGATTGGCCTTCCGCCTCACCCGTCGTATCCGTCGGCGCATTCCTGTGCGTCGGGCGGGGCGACGGGCGTGCTGGCGGCGGTCTTCCCTAACGAGAGCGCGAGGCTGGATTCAATCGCGACGGAGGCGAGTCTCTCTCGGCTCTACGCGGGCATCCATTATCGCTTCGACTTCGTCACAGGACTCGCGCTCGGGCGCGCGGTGGCCGCGAAGGCCATGGCGGCGGACCTCGACGCGGTTGCGATTCGCTGACCACGGGCGACTGGCGCCTGGCGGGGAGGGGGGACGGACGACGGGCGACGGACGAAAAGGGCGCCGCAAGAAGAGCGCGTCATTCCGAGCGCAGCGCCGAAGGCGCGGAGGCGCTTGCCCAGAGGAGCGCCAGCGACGAAGGGAGGAATCGGCGTCCTCCCGGTAGAGGGGCTAGTCTCTCTACCGGGAGGATGAGGATCCCTCGCTCCGCTCGGGATGACCTAAAGCCCGGGTGACGTGAAACGCGTTGAAACCCGGCATTGACAGGGGCCGTACGTGGATGCTAGATAAGCAGCACGCTGCTGCTTTTCTAGCATTGAAACCGGCCCCAATGTCCGAATCTCCCCGACCAAAACCCGCTTCCCCGGGCGCCAAGCTCACCCGGCGCGAGCGCCAGATCATGGACGTGCTCTACCGCGATGGCGAAGCCACCGTCGCGGACGTCATGGCGCAGATGCCCGACCCCCCGAGCTACTCCGCCGTGCGCGCCACCATGAACGTGCTCGAGGAAAAGGGACACGTGCGCCACAAGCAGGACGGCCCGCGTTACGTCTACCTCCCGGCCGTCCCGCGGGACCGCGCCCGTCGCGCTGCGCTGAATCATCTGCTGCAGACCTTCTTCGACGGGTCCGCCGAGAGCGCCGTCGTCGCCCTGCTCCAGATGTCCGACAACTCACTCTCGGCCGCTGACTTCGAACGACTCGCCGCCGACGTCCGCAAGGCGCGTCAGGAGGGACGTTGACCATGAGCACGACACTCGCCGTCATCTCGCCGCTCCTCGACGCACTCGGCCGCGTACCGTTCGTGGCCGGCGTGCTGACCAAGGGGACGCTGCTCGTCCTGATCGCCGCGTGCCTAACGCGCCTTCTCGGCCGCTCGCCTGCGGCGGCGCGCCACCTGGTGTGGAGTCTCGCGGTTGGCGGCCTGCTCCTCCTGCCGGTGATGACCCAGCTCCCGTGGCGCCTGGAGCTGACGACGCTCGCAGCCGCGCGCGACGCGTTCGCCCCCGAGCCGACGCTCGTCGCCACGAAGAATGACTCGAAGCAAGTCACGTTGAATGCGGGCTCACCCGAAACGGCAACGCAGTCTTCCGTCGCCCGTCGCCCGTCCCCCGTCGCCGACGTGTCGTCGGCAGCCGCCAGCCGCCAGTCGCCCGTCGCCCGCCCACTCGATCCCGCGACGATGCTTACTCTCGCATGGCTCGCTGGTATGCTCTGGATGTCCGGTCGCCTCCTCGTCGGCGTGGCGAACGTGAGACGCATCGTCCGCCGTTCCGTGCCGGCCGATGACGACTGGCAGGAGCTGGCCGACGAGGCGCGAGCTTCCATCGGGGCCGAGGCGGACGTTCGGATCGTGATCAGCGCGGAGGCCGCGATGCCGTTCACCTCCGGCTTGTTTCGCCCGGTGATCGTGCTGCCCGACTCGGCCTCGGACTGGACGACGGAACGACGTCGCTCGGTCCTGCTTCACGAGCTCGCACACGTGCGACGTCGTGACCTCGTGACGAACGCCATCGTTCAGCTGGCGTGCGTGGTGTACTGGTTCCATCCGCTCGTTAGGCTCGCCGCGCGCCACGTGAGGATCGAAGCAGAGCGGGCCTGTGACGCGCTGGTCGTGGCGGCGGGCACGCGGCCGTCGGACTACGCCGGCGACCTGCTGGAGATCGCCCGCACCATGCGCTCATCTGCAACTGCAACCGTAGCATTGGCGATGGCACGCCGGTCCGACTTCGAGGGCCGGCTGCTCGCGATTCTCTCCCCAGACACAGGACGTAACGTGCTCACCGCAACCCGGGCCGCGCTCGTCGCGCTGTCGTTCGCCGCGCCGGCCGTGGCGATCGCCGCCGCCGTGCCGACGAGCCCGACGGCACCTAACGCTGAAGTCCGTAACGTCAATCGAGAGGACTCCGCTTCACCGACGTCGCACGAGGCTGGCGTCGAGCCCGCCGCATCGGTCGCTGGCGTGGCCGAGCACGTTCTGCAGGCGGTTCCGGCGACGGAGCGGCAAGCGCCCGCCGTGACGCAGAAGCGAGACACCGCGGTGCCCGCGCTCCTGTCCGTCCTCAAGGACGAGGACGTGTCCGTGCGCCTGGCGGCCGTCCAATCGCTCGGCAACCTGTCCGACCCACGGGCCGTCGACGCGCTCGTGCAGGCGCTCAAAACCGACACCGACGCCCGCGTACGCGAGGCCGCGGCCGAGGCGCTCGGCGAGATCAAGGACAAGCGTGCCGTCCCGGGACTCATCGCCGCCCTCGGGTCGGAGAAAGTCAGCGCGGTGCGCGCGAAGATCGCCTCGGCGTTAGGCGAGATCAAGGACAAGCGTGCGGTGGAAGCGCTCGGCGCCGCGGTGCGCGACCAGGACGCCGACGTCCGACGTGAGGCCGTGTCCGCCCTCGGCGAGCTCGAGTCGGCGGCCGCCGTCCCGATGCTGATTCCCGCGCTCAAGGACGCGGACATCGAGACGCGAAAGGAGGCCGCTTCGGCGCTTGGCGAGATCCAGAGTAAGGACGCGGTCGAAGCGCTCATTCCCGTCACGAAGGACGCAAACGTCGAGGTCCGGAAGCAGGCGGTGGAGGCACTCGGACAGATCGAGGACAAGCGCGCGCTGCCCGCGCTCGAGGCGGCGGTCCGCGACGCGAACGTCGAGGTCCGACGCCAGGCAATCGAGTCCATCGGACAGCTCGATGAGCTGAAACAGGCCCCGCCCGCGCTGATCGCCGCGCTCAAGGACGAGGACCACGAGGTGCGGAAGGCGGCGGCGGAAGCGCTCGGCAACATGGAGGACGAGGACGCGGTTCCGGCGCTCGTACCGCTCACCAAGGACGCCGACGTCGAGGTGAAGCGGGCGGCCGTCGAAGCACTGTCCAGCATCGGCGGCGCGCGCTCGGTCGAGGTCATGGCCGGGCTGCTCAAGGACGGCGACCCGGAGATCCGCAAGCTCGCCGCCGAAGCGCTCGGCAAGAAGCGTTAGGCGAGGAGTCACTATGAGACACGCGATCGGATGGGTCGTCGCAGTGCCCGCGGTCATCATCGGGGCAACGATGGTTGCGCGAGTGAGTGGTGGGCCGAACGCTGGAGCGGCCAACGAGCCGTGGGTCTTTGTGCCGCTCCCCGCTTCGACGTTTCAGTCCGCGGCGCGGCAGTTACCGGCCGATACGGCTCGTGTGCGTGCACTCCTGCAGGCGGCGCGCGGGACGAATGCGGTCGTCTGCGAGCTCGCGGCGAGAACGGTCGATGGGCGCTCCGGCTGGTCGAGCGACGATATGTTGACCGCGCGCGGGACTGCCGACTCGGCCGCCGGTGACGTGGTCGAGTGGGTTCACGACCGGGAAATAAGCGCGGCGACCGTACCGCTCCTTCGTGCGGCCATCGGCGATTCCGACTGGTGCGTTCGACGGATCGCCGCGCCGATCCTTGGGCGCGTTCACGATCCGTCCGCAACGCAGGCGATGCTCGCGGCGCTCGCCGCCCCCGAGGCTGGGACTCGCGAGATGGGCGCGCTCGCGCTCGGCTTCGCTGGCGACACCCACACCGTCGCCCCGCTCGTTGCCCGACTGCGCGATGAATCGCCGCGCGTGCGGGCGACGGCAGCGTGGGCGTTAGGCGAGATGGAGAGTAAGGCGGCGGTGCGTCCGCTGATCGAAGTGCTCAAGGACGCGGACGCAAGCGCGCGGGAGAGCGCGGCCCATGCGCTCGGCGAAGTGAAGGACACGGCCGGGATCATCCCGCTGACTGACGTGCTCAAATCGGATCGTGAGCCTGCAGTCCGGCGCGCCGCGGCCAGGGCGTTAGGTGAGATATCGGGGTAGACGGTGTCAACCGTCACCGCCTCACGCGATACCGCGTCAGCATGAATCCATTCGGGTAGGACTTCACCTCTTCCAGCGAGAGATCGGCCTCCGACACGGGTCCGTCGAACAGCGGGATCCCCGCGCCAAGGATCACGGGATTCACTTTGAGAATCAGCTCGTCGATCTCGGAGAACACTGCCGCCGCCAGCACTCCGCCACCGCACAGCCAGATATCCCTGCCCGGCTCATGCTTGAGACGGCGCACATACTCGAGCGGATCGCTCCTCACGAGCGTCACGTCCGGCGACCGCGTCTCCGCCAGGCTCCGTGAGAACACGTACTGCTGGAGGTGCGGGTACGGGCTCGTCACGCCGAACGGCAAGCCGACGTCGTAGGTCTTGCGGCCCATCAACACGGTGTCGACCCACTGGTGGGCCGGACGCACGCCGAGCGCATCGCGGAGATGCGCGGGCACGGTTTCCGGATACGTCTTGACCAGGTCCGTGAGGTGAGCGCCTTCCGCGAGGAAGAAGTCGAACGAGCCGTCCTCGCGGGCGATGAACCGGTCGACCGTGCAGGCGACGAAGTATTTCAGCTCACGCATGGCTCCTCCGAAATGTTCCTGAAAGCCGCGGATACGCATGATGGCGGATGCCGAACGCTGCTGGGAGTACTCCTGGTCGAGGATGACACCGGAGTACTTCCGTCTCAACCAGGAGGTGCCATGTCCCGTCCATATCATGGACCGCGTCGACGTTCGATCCTGATTCCGCTTCTGTTTGTCGTCCCGATCTTCGCCGCCTGTTCGGATGGCGCGGACCGTGTGCTTGCTCCGAGCAACCCGTCACTCAGCCGGACGGCCGGACCCGCCCTGCACGTCTCGACAACCGGCACCGATTCCGGAGACTGCACAGTCACTCCGTGCCGCACGATCAACTACGCCGTCTCTCAGGCCTCTGCCGGAGACGTCATTGCTGTCGCCGCCGGGACCTACAGCGAAAGCGTGAGCATCACGAAGCGGCTATCGCTCGTCGGCGACGGCGCGACCATCGACGCAACGGGACAGGCATCACCTCCGAACGCCATCGTGATCTCCGGAGCAGCCGCTGAAGGCACGACCGTCACCGGCTTCACCGTACAGCACGCGGGGCTCGAGGGCATCTTCGTGGTCCAGACATCGCGAGTCACCATCGAGAACAACCTCGTTCGCGAGAACGACACGTACGGTCCCTTCAACCCGCTGTGCGCCGATCAGCCCGACGATTGTGGCGAGGCTATCCATCTGCAGACCGTCACCAACGCCATTGTCCGCAACAACGTCGTGCGGGACAACGTCGGCGGCATCTTGTTGACGGATGAAAACGGCCCGACGTCGGGCAACATGATCAGCGACAATTCCGTGCTGGACAACACGCTCGACTGCGGGATCACGCTCGCCTCGCACTGGTTCAGTCTCCAGGCGCCTGCCTCGCCGGACGTCGCCGGCGTCTACCGCAACACGGTGCAGCACAACACCTCGAACGGAAACGGAGCCGCAGGCATCGGCGTGTTCGCCGGTCCACCGGGCGCCGCCGCGTGGGGGAACACGGTTGTCGGCAACTCCGCCAACAACAACGGGGAGGGTGGCATCATGATCCACAGCCACACCCCGTTCCAGTTCGTCGACAACAACGTCATCACGAACAACACGCTGTCGGGGAACGGAATCGACCCTGACAACCCGATCGACGATGCACCGACCGGCATCAGCATCTTCAGTGCGGTCATTCCCATCCCCAACACCGTGGTTGCAGCGAATCAGGTCACGGGCGAGCACTACGGGATCGTTTCGTACAACGCGGTGAAGCTCTCTGGGCTTCCCAGCAACAAGCTCGACGTGCCGGTACCGACGCGAATTCAGTGATCGCGCGCCAGGCGACTGGCGACAGAAAGGCGTGTCAGTAGAGGAGGGCCTCGGCTCCCAGTTCGCGGTTCCCTGCAGTCACCTGTCGCCCGTCGCCGCCTTGCAGCGTAGAATTGTGCGCATGTTGCGCATCACGCTTGCCGGGTTGCACCTGATCGCCCTCGGCCTCGGCCTCGGCGCAGTCCTCGCCCGCGGGACCGCCCTCCGCGAATCCGCCAGTAACGCCGCGCTGCGGCGGGCGTTCCGGTCGGACACCACCTGGGGCATCGCCGCACTACTATGGATAGTGACCGGCGTCTGGCGGGTGGTCAGCGGCATCGAGAAGCCGACCGCGTACTACCTCGCGAACCCCGCCTTCCACGCGAAGATGGGATTGTTCCTCGCGATCCTCGTGCTCGAGGCGTGGCCGATGGTCACGCTCATGCGGTGGCGGCGGAATTTCAGCGCCGGCGAGTCGGCCGAGCGACTCATGACGAGGGGGGCGGGTCGCCGGATCGCGACGATCAGCCACATCGAGGCGCTCCTGGTGGTCGCGATGGTGTTCGTTGCCGTGGCGATGGCGCGCGGCTTTGGCTCCGGGCACGGCTAGCTCCGCGAACTTGCCGGCTTCCTGCCGCATCTGAAAAAGTATGAAGGAATCCTTGCAGGTTTGCCGCTTTACGGATTACGGAGCTGATCCGAATAATCCGCTCGGTCCGGAGAATCCGAACAGCGCTTCGACGTAGATGTCAGCACGTCAGGCCAACCGTCTCAAATTCCAACGGAGTATGATCATATGGACACCAACCGGCGCGACTTCCTCGGCACCATGGCGATGAACGCCGCGATGTTGGGCGCCATGCCGTTGTCGTTCGACCTCGCATCCGTCGCGGCCGTCGCGGCACCAGCCCAGGGTGAGAAGTGGGACCTGACCTGGGTCAACAAGGTCACCGGTAAGCACAAGGCAGTGTTCGACGTGCCCGAAGTCGACAGCGGGTATGGCGTCTGGAGAGCCACCATCTGGGGCAAGCAGTACCAGGACGTGATGGGCGTGGCCCCGAAAGACCTCTCGGCCGTGCTCGTGCTGCGGCACAACGGGATCACGCTCGCGATGCAGCAGGCGTTCTGGGACAAGTACGGGATCGGCAAGGCGAAGAATGCGCTCGACCCGGTCACGCAGAAGCCCACGGACAAGAACCCGGCGCTCTTGTCATCGTCACGGGGCGAGGTGCCGGAGATGTTCGACCCGATGGCGCTCGACAAGTTCATCGCGCGCGGCGGCATCGCGCTCGGCTGCAACCTCGCGTTCGGCGACTGTGTCGAGCTCGTGAAGTCGAAGGAGAACCTCGATGACGCGGCCGCGCGGAAGCAGGCGCTCAGCTTCCTGGTGCCGGGTGTGATCCTGCAGCCGTCCGGCGTATTCGCCGCAATTCGTGCGCAGGAAGCGGGCGCGACCTATCTTCGGGCCAGCTGACCTTCACCGGATGCCTCCCGTGACGCACCTGCTGCTCGTCGTGTCCCTCTCGCTCGCCATGCCTGCACCGCCTAACGTGGTGCAGGCGAAGTGGCAGGAGATTGGCAAGACGTCCGTCGGCAACCCCGTGTACGTGGACCCGAAGAGCGTGAAGAAGGGTGCGGACGGGATCGTGACGGCGACGGTGCGAGTGACGTTCGTGAAGCCGGCAAACACGCCGAAGGGCCCGATCACGGCGTCGCGGACCGTCGCGATGTTCGATTGCAGCAAGAAGGTCGTGGCGGTGAAGGAGAACACGTACTACCACGACGAGAAATCGAACAGCATCTACCAGCACTCGGCGGCGAAGACGCCAGGCTTCGGGCCAGCGATCAAAGGCACGCTGCCTGACGTGGCGATGGCGTACCTATGTAAGTAACGAGTAACGGCAAGAACGATTGAACCAGAAGTCACAGAGGTCAGAGAGAAAAGAAAGAACGTTGGCTTTGCCTTTCTCCGGGTTCCTGTCCGCTCTGGTTGATCCAGTTCATCACAGCCAGAGGAAGGCCGGGTGATCGACGCCGGTGCGTCCCCGGATCACACGCTCGTACACGCGTTGCCCCGCGTTGCCATTGGTGAAGATGACGATCGCGGAGCCTGTCGCTGGCTCGCCCACGACGACGTTCTTGAAGCCCGGGTTGTCGCCCCAGTGCCAGACGTAACTGCGGCCGCCCGCGTGCTCGAGGCCGATCCCGGAGCCCCAACCTAACGCCTCGTTGATCGAGGATCGCTGGACCGTCATCCGATCAAGGATCGCGCGACCGCCGGACACTGGTCCAGCCCCGAGCAGCCACCTCACGAACGTGCCATAGTCCCGCGCCGTTGTGAGGAGCGACGCCGCGGCGTTGGGTACCATGTTGTCGGGAAGCACGGAGATGCTCGCGTCCACTCGCGGGAGCGCCTTCTCGACGTCCGCCGTGGTCCACTCCTCCACCGGCTTGCCCATTTCCGACACCAGTCCGGCGAACGCCTTTCCGGTTTTCACGCTGAAGCTGTCCATCGGCTGACCGCGGCCGGCGTGGGGGGACGCGAGCGCTGCGTCGAGGTCGGGACGCCAGATGAAGCCGCTCGCCATCATGCCTAACGGTGTGAACACGCGATCGCGCGCGAGCCGCGCGAGCCCCTGACCGGTGAGCTTCTCGACGACGCGCTGGAGGAAAAAGTATCCCTCGCCGGAGTAGGAGAACTTCGATCCAGGCTCGAAGTCGGCCGTGAGCGTGTCGCCGGGCGCGTTGCGCCAGTTGCGCCACCCACTCGAGTGGCTGAGCACGTGGGTGGCAGTGATGGCTTTCGCGCGCGCGTCCGCGGGGTTCGGCAGCGGCAGGTAGGAGGCGAGCGGCCGCGTTAGGTCGATCGTGCCTTCCGCCGCGAGCTGCATCACGATCGACGCGAAGACCGGCTTGCTGAGCGACGCTGCCGCGAACACAGTGTCGCCGGTGACCTTGTCCTCGGTTCCCGCCCGCCGAACCCCGAAGCCTTCGACAGACAGATCGCCGCCGTGCACGGTCGCGATCGCTAGACCCGGGACGCTCGCGAGCTGCAACAACGAGGGGAGATCCGGCCGCTCAGCCGGCGCGTCCTTGGACGATATTGCGCTTTCCCTCGGGCGAGCGCACGCGGCGGCCAGCAGGGTGCTGCTCGCGGCGAGCCATTCGCGGCGGTTCATCGTCTTGCTGTCCTGGGAAGAGACGTTGAGTGAGACCGCGGCCGGGGGCGGATGGTTGGCAATCCGGGATGATCCGCTGCGTGGAAGACGGGTCAGCGTGTCGGCGCCGGTATTCCGGTCGTGGTGTGCAGCCCAAGGTGGCATGCCAGCCTGACCCTCCCGAGGTTAGCTTGAGCGGACACTCTTCACCGATACGTCCCATATGAAGTCACTCCGCTTCGCTGCCATCGCCCTGCTCGCCGCGTGTGCGTCGGCGAAGACCACCACCGAGGCGCCGGCACCGGCTCCCGCGCCGCCACCGGCGACAACTCCTGCAAACACGGCGGCCGGCTCGCAGCCCGCGGCCACGTCCACCGCGCCGAAGGCCTTCACGGCACTCGCCGAGGCTCCGCGGGACTGGCAGCTGCTCGATGTGTCGGACCGCGTGGCCGGCATTAGTGAGCGTCGAGCGGAACGAGAACTGCTCGCCGGCAAGCAGCCGAAGCGGACCGTGCTCGTCGCCGTCATCGACGGGGGGATCGACACCGCGCACGTCAGCCTCAAGGCGAACCTCTGGTCGAACCCGAAGGAGGTCGCCGGTAACGGCAAGGACGACGACAACAACGGCTACGTCGACGACGTCCGCGGCTGGAACTTCATCGGCGGCAAGGACGGCAAGGACGTGCAGTACGACCTGCTCGAGGTCACCCGTCTCTACGTCCGCTGCAGCAAGACGCCTAACGCCGGACCGACGGCGAAGCTGCCCGTGCCCGACGCCGCCACCTGCAAGCGCGCCACCGACGAATACCAGAAGCAGCGCCAGCAGAACCAGAACATGCAGCAGCAGGTCGGGCAGATCGCCACCGTGATGACGCGCGCGAACGAGATTCTGCACCGCGCGATGGGTCCGGAGTCGCTGACCAAGGCCAAGGTGAGCGCGTTCCAGCCCACCAGCCAGGATGCGATGCAGGCGAAGGTGATGTGGCTCCGTCTCGCCGACGCGGGCATCACCCCCGAAGAGCTCGAGGACGCGAAGAAGGACGTCGAGTCGAAGGCGAAGTACGGCCTCAATCCCGAGTACGACCCGCGCACGATCGTCGGAGATGATCTCGCGAACGTCTCGGAGCGGAAATACGGGAATCCCGATGTGATGGGACCCGACGCGAAGCACGGCACGCACGTCTCCGGCATCATCGGCGCCGTGCGCGGCACGTCCGGCGGCATCGACGGCATCGCGACGAACGTGAAGATCATGATGGTTCGCACCGTTCCCGACGGCGACGAGCGCGACAAGGACATTGCCAACGCGATTCGTTATGCGGTGGACAATGGCGCCATGGTCATCAACATGAGCTTCGGCAAGGGTTTCTCGCCGGAGAAGGCCGCGGTGGATGAGGCCGTGAAGTACGCCGACTCGAAGGGCGTGCTCATGGTCCACGCCGCCGGCAACGACGGCGAGAACCTGGCCGAAAAGCCGAGTTTCCCGACGCCGGCGTATTTGTCGGGTGGTCGGCCGAACAACTGGATCGAGGTCGGCGCGTCGTCGTGGAAGGGGCTCGACAGTCTCGCGGCCCCGTTCTCGAACTACGGCAAGGCGCAGGTGGACGTGTTCGCACCGGGCGTCGACATCCTGTCCACGGTGCCCGGCGGCGGCTACGAGCGCGAGAGCGGCACGAGCATGGCCGCGCCGGTCGTGAGCGGACTCGCGGCCATGTTGATGTCGTACTTCCCGACGCTCTCCGCCGCGGACGTGAAGCGCATCATCCTCGACTCCGCGACTCGTTATGCAGACCAGAAGGTCGCGCGCCCGGGTGCCGAGAACGGCGAGACGGTGCCGTTCGGGTCGCTCTCGGTAACGGGCGGGATCGTCAACGCCTACTCGGCTGTGAAGCTTGCGGAGCAGATGAGCACGACAAAGCCGTAACTGCCAGCGACGGGGACGGGGACGGGGACGGGGACGGGGACGGGGACGGGGACGGGGACGGGGACGGGCGACGGGCGACGGGCGACGGGCGACGGGCGACGGAGAAACGACGGCTGGTTGCTGGCTGCTCGTGCTGGCTGCTGGCTGACGCTGGCTGTTCAACTACTGGGCATCAAGAGGGTCAGAATGCTTGAACCGTTCAAGTATTCTGACCCTCTTGGATCGATGAGCCTCCGACGGTGTCCCCATCTTCAGCGGTCGCCCGTCCCCCGTCGCCATGCGTTAGCAGCCTCGATCGAAGCCCTTGGCCGGCAAACCGCAGCAGCACGGTCAGCACGGCGAAGCGGATGGCGCGACCCACGACCAGCGCTGGCAGAAACTCCGGAATCGGCAATCCGAACGCGCCGGCGGCGATGCAGGTGAGCTTCGTGGACAACGGCGAGATCGTCGCGACGAAGACCAGCATCCAACCGTGGCGCGCGAACAACCCCGCGGTCGCGACCAGCCTCGCCTCGGTGACGCCTAACGCGGACAGGATGGGACGCCCGACGCTCTCGAACGCCTGCGCGCCGATGAGGTAGGCAAGGCAGCCGCCGGCAACGGCCCCGGCCACCGCCCAACAGGCGAGCCGCGGTGCGCGCTCCGGATCCGCGACGGCCAGCGGCGCGAACACGGCACCGCTCGGTCCCGGAACGGCGGAGCTCTGCAACACTTCCCAGGTTGCCGTGGCCGTCCCGGCCCAGCCCGATTCGGCCCAGCGATGCAGGGCCTTGATGACGCGCCAGAGCATCCGGTTATCGAACGACGCTGGCGGTCATCGCAACGCGGGTAGCCGCGGGTCCAGGCCCCCTTCGCTCATCGTGCGGTTAGGCATACCTTGCTGCTCCGGTGGTCGCTCGGACGCCGTGCCGTCCAGCGACAGTGCGCGTAGCGTGCCGGCGACTGGCAACTCCCGGGGACTGGCCACTGGTTCCTAACGCTTCTTCGCCAGGATGGTCCCACGACACGTCGGGGCACCGCAGTGGCACGGGAAGCGCCGCTTGGCGGCCGGCGTGTGACGCTCCTCGAGCACGTACGCGTAGTCGTAGGCGAGCTCCTCGCCCGGCGCGATCGCGCGAATCGTCTCGATCCAGATGCGACCGTGCTCGACCACGGCGTCGCAGTTCGGCGCACACGAGTGATTGATGAAGCGCGCCTCGTTGCCGTCGACCGCGGCGTCGACAACGACCTCGTTGCTGTCATCGTCGTCGATGGCAAAGAGGTAGGTGTGGTGCCGTTCGCCGAGCACGTCCGGGTAGCGAGCCTCGGCCTCCTCAGGCGTCAGCCGAGCCCCGGCGTACTCGATCAGCCTAACGCCGGCGGGGATCGCCTCGGTGGCGAATGCGCCGAAGCCTTGCATGGGGGAGGGCCGGATCTCGAACGGCAGAGGCATCAGAGAAACCTAGATGCCAGAACAAAGCTGATGACTGACAACCGATCGGCGATCGGTTGTCAGTCATCAGTTTTGAAAGGGATTCTGCCAGGGGGTAGGTGGTACAGCGCAAGCGCCGTCGCACGATCGCGATCAGTCAGCGCGTACTGCCTCCCCTCCGTCTCCGCCGCCATGATGTCCTGCATCACCGGCGAGTGGTCCAGGCCGAGCACGTGACCCGCCTCGTGACGCGCCGCGTTCTGCACCGTGTAGATGTCGTACGCCGTCGAGAGCTGCACGTGCGCGAACGCGATCCACCCCGCGCCGCCGGTCATCCGAAACGTCGTTCCCAGCTGCCGTGCCTTCGGCATCTTCGCTCGCCACGTAACGTGCACGTCCGCCTGCGTCGAATCATCCACGAGCTCGAACGCAACACCGATGTCGACGTCATTCCACGCCGTGAACGCGCGACGCGTCGGGCCGATGAGGTCCGGCGAAAACCCCGCCTCTGAAGATTGCGGCTGCACCCAGACGCGAATCGGCTCGGCTCGCTCGTGCCACCGCGAGACGATGCCGCCGTCCTCCGCCAACATCGCGGAGAGATAGGAGCCGGTCTCGAGCGATGCGACGAGCGCGCGCAGGGAATCGGGCGAAGGCCGCGACACTCGATCGGTGCCGCGAACGTCCCGCTGGGCCGCTGCCTCGAGCCGAGCGATATGAACGTGCGTCAGCCACCCCGGCGCGGAGTACTGATCGCCGCGTGAGGCGATCTGGCTCCTGTACTGCGTGACGATGGCCACACTGTCGCGAGACGTGAGCGAGCGCAACTCGCGGACGGTTCGGCGCGGCGAGGCGAGCACTTGCGACCCGACGAACCCCACGAGCGCGACGATCACGCCGCCAAGCAGCAGCTCTCCGATCGAGGGGGTTCGCGCCATCCACTGGATGACGCCGCCGGGCCCGGCGCGGCAACTGAAAGAGGTATGACGGTCGGAGCAGTCCACGGTCCGGCTTGCGCGTCGAGTGGCCAAACAATGCTTCCCCATATTGGCGCTCGAGCATTACATTTGGTCCGTCACCCTCAAGTCTCACCCGCCAAACGAGGAGGTGATCCATTGTCTATTGACCCTAGTACGGCGCGGATCGCCGGGAGCCGTTAAGGCTCGCTGGTACGCTCGCTGTAATGGCTGACCGA
>Ga0207674_10001057_pt1 | contig 35856 bp, 37 predicted proteins | sample KBSCornC72_FD_184303 | JGI IMG/M metagenome (GOLD analysis project Ga0207674, IMG submission 184303) | Corn rhizosphere microbial communities from Kellogg Biological Station, Michigan, USA - KBS Corn C7-2 (SPAdes) (version 2) | ecosystem: Host-associated > Plants > Roots > Rhizosphere > Soil ...
CGCCCGCTCCCCGAATGCCAAGACAATCCTGTTCCCGGTCGAAGCAACGCAGCTCATCGGTACACTCGGCGGCATTGCCGAGCTGGCGAAGGAAGCGGTCGGACGTCCGGGCGTCACTCCGCCAGCAATCAGGCCCAGAGCGGCTCCGAGCGTGCCCAAAGCGGCCGAATGAACGGCATTCATCTCGATCCAGCGTGGCTTTGGCTGATCGGCGGCATAGTGCTGCTGACCGCGGAGGTCATCGCGCCGGGTTTCTTCCTGATCTTCATCGGCGCAGCCGGAATTGCAACCGGCCTCTTATCGCTTGCTCTTGGACTTCCACTGACGATGCAGCTCGGGCTGTTTGCGGCACTGACGTTCCTTGCCGTGCGAATAGGCGGCCGCCGCTTCTACGCCTCTCGCTACGACTACACCGCCGATCCCTTGCTCAATGACCGCGTGGGCCGGTTGCTCGGACGCGTCGTTGTCGTGGTCCAACCAGTCGACTCTAACGGGGGCCGCGTGCGCGTCGGCGACAGCGAGTGGTCAGCCCGCGGCGGCCCTGCAGCGATCGGTGATCGAGTGCGAATCGTCGATGTCGAGGGCAATTGCCTGAAGGTCGAGCCGGAACACGTCCTCCCGCCGGCTTAACTTAGCGGGTCTGCGCTGCTTCGATCTTCGCTCGATCGAACGCGTGGGACCAATAAGGGCCGTTCGCGTCCACCCAATGCATGAACAGGTGCGCGGACCAGCTATTCGGGTTCGGCTCGAGCCGTCCATGACGATGATTCACCCCGCGGTACATGACCGCATCGCCCGCCATCATCGGCAGCGACGCGAATTCTTCGTCGCCGAAATCCGGCTCGACGCTAGCGACCGGCCGATCGAGCCGGCGCCTTTCGATGCTTAGTGCCCAGGGCCTGTCCTCGCCGAGTTCCACCATCAGCGACATGCTGTGTTCGCAGGCTTCGCGATCCGAATGAACCCGGCAGACATCCCCCTGCTGATAGATACGGAAATAGGCGTAGGATGGCATCAGCTCGCACCCCGCAATCTGCGCCACTCGCGGCGTGAGCCCCCACAGAAAACCGGCCATCGGAGGATACTGCAGACTGTACACCTCGATGGATGGTTTGGTGAGCAGGTTGCAGCTCTTCACGAAATCGCGTGATCTCATGAGGTCGAGCTCAGTCTGGAGCTGACCTCGAAAGTGCGCCAGCAGCTTCGGCGGGAAGAGCTGCTTCAGCAGGACGTAACCGTTCGCCGCATATTGCTCACGCTCGGCGGCAACATCCGCCGACGCTTCCGGCAATTCGGTGGCGAGTGGCTGCATTTTGTCGAATTTCCCTGACCCGACGCTTTAGGCTTGGTACGCGGCCAAGGCGTCACCTTCAACGGCGTCACGGAGTTCAATTTGTTCCAGTTCACCCGCCGCGAAACCCTTTCTGCACTCGCCGCCACGGTCGCGACGCCTCTTCTCGCAAGGGCGACGCCCGCCCTCGCGGAGCCGGCAAGCGAAGCACAGGCCAATGCGCTTCTCAGCTCGCTCGCCGAAGACTTGCTCCGCCTTCAACCCACACAGGCGACGTCGCTCGGAATAGATAAGGGCTCGCGCGCCGCCTACCGTTATCGTCTCGAGGATCGCTCCACCGCCGGCCAGGCTCAGGTCGCCGCCACGCTAAAAGCAGACCTCGCTCGCGCCGAAGCGGTCGACACCAACGCCCTCACCTTCCCGACCCGCACCAGCATTGAGGTCGTGAGAAGTGCCTACCGAACTGCGCTCCAGGGCTTTGCTTTACCCTATGGCGACGTTGCTGTCGGCGGCTGGCGCAACACGCCTTACGTCGTGATCCAGAATGTCGGCGCCTACATCGATACGCCTCAGTTCCTCGACACGGACCATCCCATTGAGAACCGCGCCGACGCCGAGGCTTATCTCAGCCGCCTCACGCAATATCCGCATCAGCTCGACGGCGAGCTGGGGCGGATGCGCGCGGCGCGGGCAAAGGGCCTTGTCCCGCCAAATTTCCTTATCGACAAGGCTCTGAGCCAACTCGGCATCGCGCTGAAGAATACACAGCAGGGCGGCACCATCGTCGACTCGTTGGTCCGTCGCACCAAGGACAAAGGCATCCCCGGCAATTGGGACGTTCGTGCCCGCAAGATCGCGACAGCCGAAGTCGTGCCAGCGCTCCAGCGCCAGATCGCCGAGCTACAGGCCGAGCGCGCCGTCGCGACCGAAATCGCCGGCATGTGGTCGCGCCCGCACGGCGAGGAATATTACCGCTGGGCGCTGAAGGCGTCGACGACGACGGACCTCAATCCCGACGAGGTTCATCAAATGGGCCTAGAGCAGCTGGCCGAGCTGCAAGGGCGCATGGACCCGATCCTGAAGTCGCTCGGCTACGCCCAAGGCACAGTCGGCGAGCGCATGCAGGCGCTCGCGAAGGACCCGAAGTATAAGTTCAGCGAGGGTGACAAGGGCCGCGAAGAGATCAAGGCCTACATCCAGGAGCGGCTGGCGAAGATCCGCGCTGTCCTGCCGCGCGCTTTCAATAGCCTCGTGCCCGGTCATCTCGAAGTGCGGCGCATGTCGCCTGAGCAGGAACCGGGTGCTCCCGCGGCTTACGGCGGCGCCGGTTCGATCGACGGCAAGATTCCCGGCAAGTTCTGGATTAACCTGAGAACCACCGACCTCCACAGCAAGTACAGCCTTCCCGACCTCGCCGCGCATGAAGCAATTCCCGGCCACGTCTGGCAGGGCGAATATGCCAACAAACTGCCGCTCATCCGCACCCTGCTCGCCTTCAATGCTTATTCCGAAGGCTGGGCACTCTATGCCGAGCAGCTGGTCGACGAGCTCGGCGTCTATGACGACTTCCCAGTCGGTCGCCTCGGTTACCTCCAGTCCATCGCCTTCCGCTGCTGCCGTCTCGTCGTCGACAGTGGGATGCACGCCAAGCGCTGGACCCGTCAGCAGGGCATCGAATTCTTCGTCCAACGCAACGGCTCGAACCCGCTGGAAGTCGCGTCAGAGATCGACCGTTACTGCAGCTGGCCGGGCCAGGCCTGCGGCTACAAGGTCGGCCATTCGACCATCAACCGCCTGCGTAACAAGGCCAAGGCCGAGCTCGGAGCGAAATACGACCTGCGCGCCTACGACGACGCGGTGGTGCTCGGCGGGAATGTGCCGATGGATGTGCTCGCGAAGAACGTCGACGATTATATTGCGCGGACGAAGGCCGCCTAGGGCAGCGCCGCGATATCAGGTTTCAAGAATGCCCGGCGCGCGGGGACGGACAGCAGCCGGTCACGCGAGTAGAAGCGTAGCGGCCACTCGCGGCCGCCCATCGGCGACAGGAGCAGCTCGTTGATGAGTTCGTGCAAGGGCTCGGCCGAATCCGCTTCGTTCAGGAACAGGCGGATGCCGTGGAGGAAGACGCGCGTGATTGTATCGTGATAGCCCTGCGTGTCATCGTTCACCCCGCCGACGCTCTCATTGTACCGCCGGATGAGGCCGGGAAGCTCCTCGTCCAGGTCGATCTCCCGATGGCGGATCAACAGATAGGTCGTGGCTGCGAGATGCGCTTCATGCGTCCATTCCTCGCGCGGCAGGCTGCGCGCGAGCAGGCCCTCGCCGATGTGCGCAACTTCGGCGTCTGAAACAAAGAGTCTGGGGCGATAGTCGGTCATCGATCGGGTCCTTGGCGGGGCCCGATCAGCGACCGGGCCGTTAGGCTGCTGTGGCTTTGGTTGGGCTCGATTGCGCTTGTTGTCGTTGCGCAGCCTTGGGCGCCGCTTGCCGCACGCCCTCTTCCACCTGGTCCGCGAACTGAGCGAAATTCTCAACGAAGAGGTCGACGAGCTTCGCCGCGGTGCGGTCATATTCCGCCGGATCGTTCCATGTGCCGCGCGGATCGAGGATCGACTGGTCGACCCCAGGAACAGCGACCGGCACCTCGAAGCCGAAGTTCGGGTCCTTGCGGAACTCGGCATTCTTAAGGCTGCCGTCGAGCGCGGCGTTCAGAAGCGCGCGCGTTTCCTTGATCGGCATGCGCTTGCCGACGCCGTACTTGCCGCCGGTCCAACCAGTGTTGACCAGCCAACAGTCGACTTCGCCCTTGGCGATGCGCTCCTTGAGGAGATTTCCGTAGACGGACGGGTGGCGCGGCATAAAGGGCGCACCGAAACATGTCGAGAAGGTCGCTTCAGGCTCGGTCACGCCAATCTCGGTGCCCGCGACCTTGGCCGTGTAGCCGGAAAGGAAATGGTACATAGCCTGGTCAGGCGTGAGCCTGGCAATTGGCGGAAGAACGCCGAAGGCGTCCGCCGTGAGCATGACCACGTTTTTGGGCAGCGGCCCCATATTCTCAGCCGAAGAATTGGGGATGAAATCGATGGGGTATGCGCCGCGGCTGTTCTCGGCGAGACTCGCATCGTCGAGATCAAGCTCGCGCGTGACTTCGTCGATCACGACATTCTCGAGCACCGTGCCGAAGCGCTTGGTGGTCGCGTAAATCTCCGGCTCGGCCTCAGGTGAGAGGCGAATCATCTTAGCATAGCAGCCGCCTTCGAAATTGAAGACGTTGGTGTCCGACCAGCCATGCTCGTCGTCGCCGATGAGGGTGCGGTTCGGGTCGGCCGACAGCGTCGTCTTGCCGGTCCCCGACAGGCCGAAGAAAATCGCCGTGTCGCCCTTGGGCCCGATATTGGCCGAGCAGTGCATCGGCATGATTCCATCGCGCGGCAGGATGAAGTTGAGCAGGCCGAAAACGCCCTTCTTCATCTCGCCGGCATAAGCTGTGCCGCCGATCAAGATGATCTTCTTCGAGAAATTGACGGCGATCACCGTCTCGCTGCGGCAGCCATGGCGGTCTGGATCAGCGCGGAAACTCGGCAGATCGATGATCGTATATTCAGGCTCGAACCCGGCCAGCTCAGCCGCCTCCGGTCGAACCAGAAGCGTGCGGATGAAGAGATTGTGCCAGGCGAACTCGTTGATCACCCGCACCTTCACTCGATGCTCGGGCTGCGAGCCACCGTAGAGATCGGCGACGAACAGCATGTCCTTGCCCGCGAGCGCGAGCAGGAAATCTTCATGGAGCCGGTCGAACGCAGCCGGGTCCATCGGCCTGTTGGTCTTGCCCCACCAAACTGTCCCCTCGGTCACCGAATCCTTGATGATGAATTTGTCCTGGGCGCTGCGGCCCGTGTGCCGTCCGGTCCGCACGACAAGCGGCCCGTCCTTGGCAAGCAAACCCTCACCACGGCGAACGGCATGCTCCACCAGCGGCGCGGTCTGAAGATTCCAGAAAATCTCCGCCCCAGTCGCAATGCCCTGCGCGTCTAGTCCGTTACGCGGAACCCGGTCGGTCACTGCTTTCCTTCCCCACTAATGCACGAAGCGGCGGCGACCGGTGGGGCCTGCCGCCGCATACGTATGCTTATCAAGGCCCTATAACCCCGAAAAAGTTGCGCGGTCAAAACGGGATAGCGCCTTCAGTGATCACTTTGGCTGCCGATAACGCTAACAATGTTCCGGATTCGCACACTCGGGTGAGCGCGGCGTGAAATTGGGGCCGCCTTGTTTGCTTTCAGAGCTGTGGCTATCCCTCCGCGTCCATCGGCTGAAGAGGCGCAATGAGCCAAGTGATCGCCCTGGTCGACGACGACCGCAACATCCTGACGTCGGTGTCCATCGCGCTTCAGCAGGAGGGCTTCGTCGCGCGGGTTTATTCGGACCCTATGGTCGCGCTGAAGGCCATTTGCGACAATCCGCCGGACCTCGGCGTGTTCGACATCAAGATGCCGGGAATGGACGGCATGGAGTTACTCCGGCGCGTGCGCGAATTCAGCTCGATTCCGGTGATCTTTCTCACATCCAAGGACGACGAGCTGGATGAGGCGCTCGGTCTCGCAATGGGCGCGGACGACTATATATCGAAGCCATTCTCGCAGCGTCTGCTAATTGCCCGAATCCGCGCGATCCTACGACGGCAGGAGCTGGAGCGCGGCGAAGCGGCTGCGGACAGCGCCGAGCCCGAACCGCCGCGGCTGGAGCGCGGCCGGCTGGTCATGGATCCGGCGCGGCACAAAGTGCTGTGGGATGGCCGCGACGTGAGCCTCACGGTCACCGAGTTCCTGATCCTTGAAGCGCTCGCCCAGCGTCCGGGAGTCGTCAAATCGCGCAATCAGCTGCTAGATGTAGCCTATAGCGATGACGTCTACGTCGATGACCGAACAATCGACAGCCATATCAAGCGGATTCGGCGCAAGTTCCGAGCCGTCGATCCCACCTTCGACTCAATCGAGACCCTCTATGGCGTCGGATATCGTTTCGACGAGCAGTGAGGAGGCCGATCTTCGGCTGAAGTGGTCGGGCCGCTGGTCGCTCGCCCACCGCATTCTTGCGGTCAATCTCCTCACCGTGCTGCTCGTTGCCCTCAGCACACTCTACCTCGACGTGTTCCGCAACCGTTTGAGCAAGGAGCGGTCGCGTCAGTTGCGGATCGAGGCGACGGCCACGGCGATGGCCATCGACGCAGCGGGACGCGAGGATGCCGAAGGGATTCTCGCGACGGTCTCGAAGTCGACCGGCAGCCGGATAAGGCTGTTTGCCCCCGGCGGTCGGTTGATCGCTGACAGCTGGCACCTCACCGGTCCGACGTACGAGCTCAAGGATCCAAACTCGGAACGATGGCAGAAGGATGTTGCCCGAGCGCTGGATCGTGGTTTCAATGCTCTAGTCGGCGCCAAGCCGCTCGACGAATTCGTCGAACCGCCCGTCGACCGCCTGGAGTTCTGGCCCGAGGCCGTTCGCGCCAAGGCGACAGGCAAAGCCGTGACAGCCGTGCGCAACGCTCCGGACCTGACCCCAGTCATATCGGCCGCGGTTTCGGGGAAGACCGGGGTCCTCTTGGCGACGACCAACGATCGCGCATTCACGCGCACGGTGCGCGGGCAGCGAACAATTATAGCCAGCGCGATGGCCGTCCTGGTCGCGATCTCTGTATTCCTCTCGCTGTTCCTTGCCCGGACCATCGTTCGGCCATTGCGGCGCCTCGCACTAGCCGCTCATCGGGTCCGCCTCGGCCGTTCGCGTGAGGTCAACGTGCCGCGATTGCCGTCGCGCAGCGATGAGATCGGGCTTCTGGCCCGCGCCGTCTCCGACATGAGCCAGTCACTGAGGCACCGCATCGACAATATCGAAGCCTTCGCCGCCGACGTCACACACGAGCTGAAGAATCCTCTCGCGTCGTTGCGGTCGGCGGTCGACGGGCTCGATCGGGTCGACGATCCGGAAATTCGCGAGAAACTGAAGAAGATCGTGCGCGAGGACGTGCGGCGGCTCGACCGCCTGATTAGCGACATCAGCGAAGCCGCTCGAACCGACGCCGAGCTTGCCCGCGCCACCTTCGAACGTGTCGACCTCGGTCCGTTGATCGAACAGCTCGTCCACAGTTGGGAGACCCGCCGCGAGACCGGCGACGCGCGCCTCGCCTTCGCCCGCCCCCGCAAGGACAGCGCCGCGGTCATGGGCAAGCCCGACCGGCTGGCCCGCGCGATCAACGCGATCATCGATAATGCAGTGAGCTTCTCGCCGCCCGGCGGTCTCGTCGAGATCGCCGTCGCCCGGGTCGGCGACGAGGTTCGCATCCGCATCGACGATGAAGGACCCGGCGTCCCGCCTGAAGCTCGTGAGGCCATTTTTAACCGCTTCCATTCAGTACGTCCGAAAGGAGAAAATTTCGGACGCCATTCCGGCCTCGGCCTTGCCATCGCCCAGGCAATCGTAAATGGCCACGACGGGGAGATTGACGTGCAAGACCGCGACGACGCTCCATCCGGAGCACGGTTCACCATCCGGCTTCCAGCCGCAGACCGCGAATGAGCAAGACCGATTTCGCGCGCGGCCCGCGTCTTAGTGCCGAAACCGTTCACGCCAGCACCGTCGCACTCGACGGCCGAGCAGTGTTGATCACCGGGCCTTCGGGTTCAGGCAAATCGGACTTGGCGCTGCGCCTGCTCGACCGCGGCCTCACCTTGGTGAGCGATGACCAAACAATCGTCCGCAAGGACGGCGACCGGCTCATCGCTTCGGCGCCGCCGACCATCGCAGGCAAGTTCGAGATCCGCGGAATCGGGATCGTCGAAATGGAGCGCCTGGACAATGTGCCCGTCGCGCTGCTTGTCGAGCTGACCAGCGATATTCAGCGCCTTCCGGACGATAATCGCGAACGCCCGATCCTCGGCGTCAAGCTGCCGCTGATCAGCATCGACGCAATGGCCGCATCCGCGCCGTCCAAAGTCGCGATCGCGCTCGACCGAATGGGCCTTAGATTTTGATGACGGTTGCGCGGCGCCTGCCGCGCCTGCTGCTCGTCACCGGCATGTCCGGGGCGGGCAAATCCACAGTCCTCGATGCGCTCGAAGATATGGGCTGGGACGTCGTCGACAATCTCCCAGCCGATCTCCTCCAGCAATTCATCAACGACGAAGGCCAGTGCCGAACCGTCGACGCCGCCGTTGGGATGGACGTGCGCAGCCGCGGCTTTGACCCCGCTTCGCTTGCCGAGCTCATCCACGCAATCGACGGGGTCGAGCCCGAGTTGCTCTACCTCGATTGCTCCGGCGCTGAGCTGATTCGCCGCTATGATGAGACTCGGCGGCGCCATCCACTCGCGCAGGATCGACCGGCCGAAGACGGAATCGCCCGCGAGCGCCAGCTCACCTTGCCACTGAGAACAGCGGCCGACAGCCTAGTCGACACGACCGACCTGTCTCCGACTGAACTCCGCGAGGAGCTTCGGCGCCGATATGAAGGCGATAACCAGCAGCCGGTGCTGACCATCGCTTCGTTCGCCTTCGCTCGAGGTATTTCGCGAACCGCTGACCTGGTTTTCGATCTACGGTTTATCCCCAATCCGCATTGGGTCGACGAGCTTAGGCCCCTGACCGGCAACGACCAGCCCGTGCGTTCCTATCTGGAACAGGAGCCGGTCTGGGGCGAAACCCTGAACCGCATCGAATCGCTTCTCATCGACTGGATTCCCCGCTACTGGGCCGCGGGCAAAAGTTACGTGACCGTTGCGTTTGGATGCACTGGAGGGCGGCACCGTTCGGTGGCCGCGGCAGTCGAAATGGCGGAACGGTTACGTCGTGCCGGATTTGCACCCAATGTGCGTCACCGTGATCTCGCCTCACCGCCGAGCGACACGATCGAACGACACTCCGGGCGCGTTCCGGAGAGCGAGGACGAGTTGAGTCGATGATTGGACTAGTGCTGGTGACCCATGGCCGACTTGCGGCTGAATTCGTCACCGCGATGGAACATGTGGTTGGGCCGCAAGAAGCAATCGAAGCGATCTGCATCGGCCCGGAAGATGACATGGAAGGCCGCCGCAAGGACATCGCTGCGGCCATCCAAAAGGTCGACCAAGGTCAGGGCGTTATAATCCTGACCGACCTCTTCGGCGGCACTCCGTCGAACCTGGCAATCAGCCTAATGAAAACCGAGAATATCGAGGTGATCGCCGGCGTGAACCTGCCGATGCTGATCCGCCTCGAAGGTGCGCGCAAGGTGATGCCGGTCCATGCGGCGGTCGCGGCAGCCCGCGAAGCTGGGCGCAAGTATATCTCCGTCGCGAGCGAGATCCTCGGGGAAGCCGCGGCTTGACCTCAGTCAGCCGTGAGGTCCTCATTTCGAACAAGCGAGGCCTCCACGCGAGAGCCAGCGCCAAGTTCGTCGGCATGGCGAGCGAGCTCGACGCCAAGATCGAGGTCGAGAAGGATGGCCACCGCGTCTGCGGCACGTCGATCATGGGGTTGATGATGCTCGGCGCCGCGATGGGCGATTCGATCGCCATCCACGTCGAGGGTGACGGGGCGGAGCAAGCGCTAGCGAAGCTGGTCGAGCTCGTCGAGGAGCGGTTTGGCGAAGACTGATGGTCCGCCAGGTCACCGCCTTTTCCAACGCAACGGTCAAGTTGTTACGCTCGCTGCGGGACAAGAAGGCGAGGCGAGCCGAAGGGTTGTTCCTCGCTGAGGGATTGAGGATCCTGACCGAAGCGCGGGACAGTGGGCGGTTGCCCGAGATCGTTGCCTTTTCCGCCGCGGGGGCGAAGCACCCGCTCGCCGGTGAGATTATCGCTGCGACAGAAGCGGCGGGCGGCGACGCGATCGAGACGACGCCGGACATACTTTCCAAGATGAGCGGCAAGGACAATCCGCAGATGCTGCTTGGCGCTTACCGACAGCCGGACACATCGCTAGGACAGATCGACCGCGCCGCGGCGCCATTGTGGATCGTAGCGCAGGCGCTGCGCGATCCCGGCAATATCGGCACGATCCTCAGGACGGGCGACGCGGTCGGCGCTGGCGGGCTGATCCTCATTGACGACAGCGCCGATCCCTTCTCGGTCGAGGCGGTGCGCGCCTCCATGGGCGCCTTGTTTACTCAGGCGATCGCGACGGCCCGCTGGCCGGAGTTTCTCTCCTGGCTGCGAAGCGGCGAGGGCCAGCTCGTCGGCACCAGCCTCAAGGCGACCGACGACTATCTCGCGGCCGAATATCGCCGGCCGTGCTTCCTCCTGGTCGGGAACGAGCAGCAGGGGCTTCCTACTGATTATGAAGCGGAATGCGACCTGCTGGTGAAAATCCCCATGGCGGGCCGCGCCGACAGCCTCAATGCGGCGATGGCGACCGCGGTTATGGCTTTCGCAATCAAAGCGAGCTGGCGATGAGGGAACCTGGCGGGTGGGTGGAAGCGTTGTTCCGGCGATGAAAAGCCTAGCAGTCTTGCTGATCCCGGCGCTGATCGCCGCCGGCTGCGTACCGCCCCCGCCGCCGCACTCGGCGCCTTACCACGCACTCGGCACCGAGCCCTTCTGGAACCTGCTGATCGACGAGCATGACGTCACCTTCACGCAGCCTGATGCGCAGCCGACCCGGCAGCGGACGCCGCAGGTGATCCATGGCATCGCAGGCGACATCTACCAAACGCCGCGGATCAACGTGAACATCGTCCACGTCCGCTGCAGCGACGGGATGAGCGACCGGGTCTATCCGGACAAGGTGCAGGTCACCGTCGACGGCCGCCGCTTCAACGGCTGCGGCGGGCTCTAGGCCTACTCCGCCGCGACCTGCGGCGGATCCTCTTCGTCATTGTCCGCGCCGGAAGCGAGTATGGTGGGATCGGCATAGCGCGGGAGGGCTTCAACGGGCGCAAGCACCTCGATCTCCCGCTTGGTCGGTTCGATATTGAGGTCGCGGAATTTGCGTGCCGTGACGAGAGACCGCCCCTCAAAGCTCGCCACGAAGCTGTTGTAATTATTGACTGTGCTCGCCAGCCCAGTCCCCATCTTGCGGAGGTCGTCGGTCGCCTTGGCGAGCCGCTCGTACAGCTCCTTGCCGAGTTCACCGATCTGCCGCGCTTCCGTGGCAAGCTTCTCCTGCCGCCAGACGGCGGCGACGGTCCGTGCGATCGCGATCAAGTTCGTCGGCGTCGCCAGCAGCACCTTCTTCTCGAACGCATAGTCCCACAGCGTCGGGTCCTGCTCGAGCGCGGCAGTCAGGAAATGCTCACCGGGGATGAACATCACCACATAGTCGGGCGCATCCTGGAACTGCGACCAGTAGGCCTTTGCACCCAGAGCGTTCACATGGTTGCGGATAGCCTGAGCGTGGGCAGCGAGGTGGGTGGTCCTGTCGATCTCGTCGACAGCTCCAAAGGCGTCCTGATAGTCGTTCAGTGAGACCTTGGCGTCGATCACTAGCGATTGCCCTCCGGGCACCCGAATGATCACGTCGGGTCGCAGCCTTCCGCCGTCCTCACCGACGACGCTCACCTCGGTGGCGAAATCGCAATGTTCCGAGAGGCCGCACGTTTCGAGCACGTTCTTCAGCTGCTGTTCGCCCCAGCGACCGCGCGCCTTCGGCGCATTACGCAGGGCGTTGACCAGCTTAGCCGCCTCGGCGGAAACGCGCTCGGTACCAGTGCGCATCGCGTCGATCTGACCCGAAAGCAGTCCGAAAGCGTCGCGGCGTTCGGCCTCGACCTTCTGAACGGTAGTTTCATAACGCTCCAGCCGCTCATGAACAGGCTGGAGCAAAGCCTTGAGATTCTTGCCAGCGCTCTCTTCAGACTGCCGGAAGCGATCGTCGGCACGGTCGAGGAACTGCTTTTGCGCCGTTTCGAGAAGCTTGCCACCTACTTCGGCGAATTGCGCCGCGAGCGCATCCTTCGCTTCCTTGAGCTGCGCCATGCGGGCCTCGAAGGACCTTTCGCGCTCCTCCTGCCCGGCTTTGAGCGCCGCAAGGTCCGTCGCTGCCGAACGATTGACGTCACGCTCCTTCACGGCTTCGTCGAGCTGGAGCCGTAGGGTTTCAGTGATGTGCTTGCTAGCGGCGGCCTGCCGGCTGCCGATCAACCAACCGACGACGGCGCCGACCAGCAGCGCGAGCAGAACAAACCCAAGAACGGCCGCATTCATGACCGGTACTCCCCCGGAACAGAATGTGAACTTACGCTCTGAGAGTCCTCGCGACAAGCGGAACGGGAGCGCCTATCCACAGGTTTGGATTCTTCCAGGAGAAATGCATGTCCATTCGAAAGATGATCGCCCTTCACCCGGACGTCGCCGGGCACGTGAACCAGCCGCTCGGCGATGCCGCGCATCACTTGATGTACTGCGCGCGGATGTGCCTCAGCTGCGCGGACGCGTGCGCGGCGGAGAAGTTGGACATGCGGCAGTGCATCCGGGTTTGTCTCGACTGCTCGGACGTGTGCGAGGCGACGGGCAAGCTGGCGGTGCGACGAACCGGCTCCAACGAGCAGGTGCTGCGGGAGATGCTCGAGCTATGTGCCCGCGTTTGCGATGAGTGCGCTGCGGAATGTGAGAAGCACGAGCATGAGCATTGCAAGCTTTGCGCTCAAATGTGCCGCGAATGCGCCGCCGACTGCCGCGTCGCAGCGGAGTCAATGGGCGGCTAGGCGGCTCTTAAACCGCGCTCTTTCCGAAGCTTGGCGAGCTTCTTGAGCACCATGTCGCGCTTCAGGCGCGACAGATGATCGATGAAGAGAATGCCTTCGAGGTGGTCCATCTCGTGCTGGAGGCAGACGGCGAGCAATCCATCGAGCTCGGCCTCGTGGATTGCGCCCTCCTCATCCTGCCATTTGGCGCGGACGCGGTCGGGGCGGAGAACCTCGGCATATTGATCCGGGACCGAGAGGCAGCCCTCGGTGTAAGGCACGGTCGTTTCGGACGCCCACAAGATCTCGGGATTGATGAACACACGCGGTTCCTTAACCGGCGGGCTCTCCGGGTCCCCAGGGTCCGCCGGCTCCTGCAGGTCCATCACAAGCAGCCTGATCGGGACTCCGACCTGGACCGCGGCCAGACCTATTCCCGGCGCGTGGTACATCGTCTCGAACATGTCGGAGATTAACGTCTTCAGATCGTGGTCGAACGTCTCCACCGGCCTGGAAATCTGGCGGAGGACGGGATCGGGAGTCTCGAAGATCGGGCGAATGGCCATTGAGCGGATTTAGTCTTTCAGGTCAGCGGGTTCAAGAAATCGGCCGGCGCGCGCGCAGCGCCTGGGCCAAGGTGCCTTCGTCGAGATAGTCGAGCTCACCTCCCACAGGAAGTCCGTGTGCTAACTGGCTGAGGCGAATTGGAAAACCCTCCAACCTCTCGGCCAGATAGTGAGCGGTCGTCTGGCCTTCCAGTGTCGCGTTCATCGCCAGCACAACCTCGTCGATCCCGCCCTTCGATACACGGCTGACGAGCTGGTCGATGGTGAGGTCCCCGGGGCGTACGCCATCCAGCGCCGACAGTCGGCCGCCGAGCACGTGATAACGGCCGGGGAACAGGCGCGATCGATCCAGCGCCCAGAGATCTGCAACTTCCTCAACCACACACAGCATCTTCTCGTCACGCCGCGGATCGCGGCAGATTGAGCACGGGTCCGACGTATCGACATTTCCGCAGACCGAGCAGCTCGAGAGCTTATCGGCGACTTGTCTAAGGGCGGTCAGGAGCGGCTCGAGGGCGGCTTCGCGCTTCTTCATCAGATGCAGCACCGCGCGCCGCGCCGAACGGGGCCCGAGCCCCGGCAGCCGCGCGAGCGCTTGCGAGAGTGCTTCGATCTCGTGTGACGCCATGATGCGCACTCCTTGACCGCGCTTCCCGCGGCCCGCAAGTGCGGCGGCGATGCGTATCGTCTTCATGGGATCGCCCGACTTCGCCGTGCCGAGCCTCAATGCGCTGGTCGAGGTGGGGCATGAGGTGCTCGCAGCATACTGCCAGCCCCCGCGGCCAGCCGGGCGCGGCAAGGCGGACCGCAAGACGGCGGTGCACGAGCGCGCTGAGCAGCTCGGCATCGAGGTGCGGACGCCAAAGACGCTGCGCGATGAGGAAGAGCAAGGGCGTTTCCGCGAACTAGCCGCGGACCTCGCTGTGGTTGCGGCCTACGGGCTTATTCTGCCGAAGCCGATTCTCGAGGCGCCACGGCTAGGTTGCATCAACGTCCACGCCTCGCTCCTTCCCCGCTGGCGCGGCGCGGCTCCGATTCAGCGGGCGATCCTCGCCGGCGACGAGATCAGCGGCGTGACGATCATGCAGATGGACGAAGGACTCGACACCGGGCCGATGCTGCATCGGCTGACGCTCGACATTCGTGGCAGGACCGCCGGACAAGTCACTGAAGAAATGGCGTATCTTGGCGCGCAAGCGCTGCTCGACTGGCTCGGCAATCCCACGCCTCCCGAGCCGCAGCCAATCGCGGGCGCGACCTATGCGGCGAAGCTCGACAAGGCTGAGGCACGGATCGACTGGTCGCGGACGGCGGACGAGATCGAGCGGCAGGTAAGAGCGTTCAATCCCGTGCCCGGCGCCTGGTTTGAGGCGAACGGCGAGCGGATCAAGCTCTTGGAAGCCGCAGTCGGCTATGACGCGTCCGGGAAGCCCGGTGAAGTCCTGGATGATTGCCTGAACGTTGCAACGCGCCACGGCGACATTCGTCCGCTGAAGATGCAGCGTGCGGGTCGCGCTAGCATGACTCCGGGCGAGTTGCTGCGCGGGTTCGCGATTCCAACAGGCACGATCCTACAGTGACCCGCTGGCAACTGACGATCGAGTATGACGGCGGCCCGTTCATGGGGTGGCAGCGACAGGATCACGGGCCATCGGTGCAGCAGGCACTAGAGGAAGCACTGCGGAAGATGACCGGTGAGGAGGCGCAGTTTATCGCTGCAGGCCGCACCGACGCTGGCGTGCATGCACTGGCAATGAGCGCTCACGCTGACATCCATCGGGTCTTAACGCCGCACCGGCTGCGTGAAGGCCTGAACGCCTTGGTGCGCCCCCACCCCATTTCCGTGCTCGACGTGCAAACCGTCGCCGACGACTGGCACGCGCGCTTCTCCTGCCTCGGGAGGCGATACCTTTTCCGCATCCTAAATCGTCGAGCGCCGCCTGCGCTCGACGCTGGCCGGGTCTGGCACATCGCCGTCCCGCTCGACTTGGAGGCGATGCGCGAGGGGGCCGCGCAGCTCGTTGGACGTCATGACTTCACGACTTTCCGCTCGGCTCAGTGCCAGTCCCAAAGTCCGGTGAAGACGCTCGACCGGCTCGATGTCGCGAAGATCCGCGAGGAGATTCACGTCACAGCGGCGGCACGCAGCTTCCTCCATCACCAGGTGCGTTCGATGGTTGGATGCCTCGCCATGGTCGGGCGCGGCCAGTGGTCACCGGAAGACATTCGCAAGGCTCTAGAGGCTCGCCAGCGCTCGGCGCTCGGTTTCAACGCCCCGCCCCAGGGACTCTATTTCGTCGAGGCGATCTATCCTGAAGAGTAGCGCCTACTCGGCGGCTATTGCTTCATATTCCTGAGCTGCGAGATATTTTTCGGCGTCGAGCGCAGCCATGCAGCCAGTACCCGCAGCAGTGACCGCCTGGCGGTAGATTTTGTCCATGACGTCGCCGCAGGCGAACACGCCCTCGACGCTGGTGCGGGTGGTTCCCGGTTCGACGACGATATAGCCGTCCTCGTCGAGCTTTAGTTGGCTCTTAAACAGCTCGGTGGCCGGCTGGTGGCCGATGGCGACGAAGGCGCCTTCGACGCCGACCCGGCTGATCTCACCCGTTCGCTTGTTGCGGATATCGAGGCCGACAAGGGCCTCCGGCTCGCCGCCGCCGACGAACTCGACCACCTCGCTGTCCCAGATCACGTTGATCTTCTCGTTAGCGAACAGCCGGTCCTGCAGGATTTTCTCAGCGCGTAGCGAATCGCGGCGGTGGATCAGGGTCACGTCATGGCTGTGGTTGGTGAGGTAAAGCGCCTCCTCGACCGCGGTGTTGCCGCCGCCGATCACTGCGACCTTCTTGCCGCGGTAGAAGAAGCCGTCGCAGGTTGCGCAGGCCGAGGCGCCCCTGCCCTTCATATGCTCCTCGGACGGCAGATTCAGCCACTTCGCCTGGGCGCCAGTGGCGATCACGAGTGCATCGGCGAAAAATTGCGCGCCGCTATCGCCAGTCAGCCGAAAAGGCCGGCGCGACAGGTCGACCGCACTGATATGATCCCACACGATCTTGGTGCCGACATGCTCGGCCTGGGCCTGCATTTCTTCCATGAGCCAGGGGCCCTGAATGACGTCACGGAAACCGGGATAATTTTCGACGTCGGTGGTAGTGGTGAGCTGGCCGCCAGGCTGGATGCCCTGGATCACAACCGGACTCAGCCCCGCGCGCGCGGCGTAGATTGCGGCCGTATAGCCCGCCGGACCGGAGCCCAGCACCGCCAGGCGCGTCGAAATGCTGTTCGTCATGCGCAGCATCTAGGGCGCGTCAACGCGCCTCGCAACGCTCAGAGCGTCAGACCGTCGGCCGTCCTCGGACGAAGTTTAGAATGAAGACAATGAGGGCGACGACCAAAATCAGGTGGATCCACCAACCAACCACATAACCGCCGATAAATCCCAGCGCCCAGAGGAGCAGCAAAATGATCGCGATCGTAAGAAGCATATGTTTTCCTCCCTGATTCTACAGGAACGCATGGCCCAACAGCTTAGTAGCGCGGCTGTTCCGCCCCTCACACCAAGCGAGACTGCTTAACCGCAGCTTCAATGAAGCCGGCAAAGAGCGGGTGCGGCTCGAATGGGCGGCTCTTGAGCTCGGGATGGAACTGGACGCCGATAAACCAGGGATGGTCAGGCCGCTCGACGATCTCCGGAAGTTGGTCGTCGGGCGACATGCCGGAGAAGATCAGGCCGGTGCCCTCGAGCGCATCTTTGTAGTGGATGTTGACCTCGTAGCGATGGCGATGCCGCTCGTTGATCAGCTCCTGGCCGTAGATCGAATGGACGACGCTGTTGCCGTCGAGCTTGGCGGGATAAGCGCCGAGGCGCATGGTACCGCCTAGATCGCCGCCCGCGGCGCGCTGCTGCAGCCCCTCTTCTGTCATCCATTCGGTGATCATGCCGACAACGGGCTCGCACGTTTCGCCGAACTCGGTGGTAGAAGCTTCGGCAATGCCGGCCATGTTTCTTGCTGCTTCGATGCAGGCCATTTGCATTCCAAGGCAGATGCCGAAGAAGGGGATTTCGCGCTCGCGAGCGAACTTAACCGAAGCGATCTTGCCTTCACTGCCGCGCTCGCCGAAGCCGCCGGGAACCAAGATACCGTGGAGAGGCTCGAGCTCCGCAGCAATCTCCGCGTCAGGGTGCTCGAAGATCTCGGCGTCGATCCACTCGATCTTGACCCTGGCCCGGTTGGCGATGCCGCCGTGGACCAGTGCCTCGCGCAAACTCTTGTAGGCGTCGGGTAAACCCACGTATTTGCCGACGACGCCGATCGTTACCTCGCTGTCGTAATGGTCGATCCGGTCCATGATCTCCTTCCAGCGGGTGAGATCGGGCGCCGGGGCATTGGTGATGCCAAAGGCATAGAGGACTTCGTCATCGAGCCCGGCCTCGTGGTACTGGAGCGGGACGTCGTAGATGTTGCGAGCGTCTAATGCGGGGATAACGGCCGACTTTCGGACGTTGCAGAACAGCGCGATCTTCTCGCGCTCGGCTTCGGGCAGCGGCCGGTCGGAGCGGCAGAGCAAGACTTCGGGCTGCACTCCAAGACTCGAAAGCTCGCGCACGGACTGCTGAGTCGGCTTGGTCTTGAGCTCGCCCGCCGCGGCAATCCATGGAACGAGCGTCGTATGGACGCTCACCGTCTGGTCGCGGCCGAGGTCGTTCCTGAGCTGCCGAATCGATTCGACGAAGGGCAGGCTCTCGATATCGCCCACAGTGCCGCCGATTTCACAGATTACGAAGTCGAGCCCGTCGATGTCGGTGAGCGCGAATTCCTTGATCGCGTTGGTGACGTGGGGGATCACCTGGACGGTCGCGCCCAGATAATCGCCGCGCCGTTCCTTGGCGATGATGTCGCGGTAGATGCGCCCGGTCGTGACGTTATCCGACTGCTTAGACGAAACGCCGGTGAAGCGCTCGTAATGACCGAGATCGAGGTCGGTCTCGGCCCCGTCGTCGGTCACATAGACTTCGCCGTGCTGATACGGGGACATCGTCCCCGGATCGACGTTAAGATAGGGATCGAATTTCCGGATCCGGACCTTGTAGCCACGCGCCTGGAGAAGCGCCCCAAGGGACGCTGAAAGGAGGCCCTTCCCAAGCGATGACACCACGCCGCCGGTGACAAAAATAAACCGCGCCATGGGAGTTGAGGCTTAGGGGGACAAGCGCAGGCGGCGCAACCCGCGACGCGAAAAAAACTTCAGCGGGTGCAGTTTATTGGGCGAGCGGAACCGCCGGCGCCTGCTGGTTCTGGTTGGGATTCGCGGGCTGTGCCGGCGTCGGCTGGACCGGAGCGGGCTGACTCTGCTCAGTCGGAGCGAGCTTGCCAGCCAGCGAGGTGTCGATCTTCGCCGGCTCTCGGGTCGCACCGGCGATTGCGGCCATGACGATCGACAGAATGATGAACATGCCCCCGAGGACCGCTGTCGAGCGAGTAAGGAAATCGGCCGCGCCGCGGGCGGTCATGAAGCCCGACGAGCTCCCCCCGACGCCAAGGCCACCGCCTTCGGAGCGCTGCATCAGGATCACGCCGACGAGCGAGCCGGCGATAAGCGTTTGGAGGATGAGCAGGAAGGCGAACATGTCGGGCTTTCGAAAAATGATGCGCGGCGCGACTTAGGCTGCGCCGCGCATCCTTTCAACCGCGCTTACTTGCCGGCCGTGCCGGCAGCTGCGCCACCGTTCACAAGCGCCTCTAGCTGCTCGGCGGTGTAGCCGATCGTGACGGTGCCGTCGGAATTCCCGCGAAGGCCCGTGATCGGGACCTGGAGCCGCTTGCCGGAGGTCAGGGCAATGGTGACCTGACCATTGTCGATGGCCTCAACCTTGCCAACGGCGGTGCCGGAAATCCCGCTCACTGTTGCACCGGCGACAATGGCCTTCTGTGAAGTGGTCGCGCTCTCCTCGATCTTCGAATTGAGCTGCGCCTGGGTAAGACCGAACAAAAGCTTGCTGCCGTCGACGGTGAAGCTCGTCTTGGGCAACAATGCCTCGTGCTTGTCAGTCTTGATCTGGACATTGTCGCCCTGGACGGCCGTCACCGTGCCAACCGGCGCGCCTGAAGCGTCCACGACTTGCATGCCGACGCTCTGGGCCAGCGCTGGAACGGCAACCAGCGCACCGAGCGCTGCAAAAGTACCAAGAATCAGTCTCATAAGTCCTTTCCTCAAACTGAGCGATGGGAATCCGGGATCGATTTGCGAGTCGAAACTGAACGGCAGTTCACACCAACGCCGCGGCGGCGACGATCGGAATGAAGTCCGCGGCCTTGAGGCTGGCGCCGCCTACCAGCGCTCCATCCACATCGGCAATCGAGAAGATTTCACCGGCGTTCGATGCCTTGACCGACCCACCGTAGAGGATCCGGATGGCGCGCCCGTCAGCTCCATAACGCTCTTCCAGTGCGCGGCGAATCGCCGCGTGCATCTCGCGGATCTCGACGATCGTCGGGATCTTGCCCGTACCGATCGCCCAGATCGGCTCATAGGCGATCGCCAGCTCGGCCTGGCCTTCGAGGTTCGGCGCAAGCGAGCCTTCGAGCTGAGCAATCACCGACTGGACCGCTGCCCCGCCTTCGCGCGCTTCGAGGCTTTCGCCGACGCACAGGATTATATTGAGTCCACATTCTAGCGCAGCCTGCGTCTTGGCCTGCACTTCGGCATCGCTCTCCCGCTGCGCGTCGCGCCGTTCGCTATGACCGACGATGGTGAGATTGGCGCCGGCATCGAGCAGCATCGCGGCCGACGTGCACCCGGTATGCGCGCCCTTTTCGGCGTGGTGGACGTCCTGCCCGCCGATCGCGAAGCCCGGCACCGCGCGCGTAGCCCGCTCGATCAAAATGGCAGGCACGCACAGAGCTACGTCGACGTTAGGGTAATGACGCGATGCCTCGGCGATCGCCCGGATCTCCTCGAGGTCCGAGGATAGACCATGCATTTTCCAATTGCCGGCGACGAGCTTTTTCAGCGCCATTCTCTCCCCCTTTTTGCGCGACCTAGCGGCGCGGCTTGATGCGCGCCAGCCCGCCCCCTAAAGCACTGCCAACCTTCCCTTTCGCACCGGACTTCGATGCTCTCTTTCTTTCGCCGCGTCTCCAAATCCAAAATCGGCACCGGTATCATGGCGGTCATTCTGGTCGCCATCCTGGCCGGCTTCGCGCTTGCCGATCTCTCCAACTTCGGGACCGGCAACCTCGGCTTCGGGATGAGCAGCGGAACACTGGCGAAGGTCGGCGATCAGCAGGTCAGCGAACGCGAGGTTAGCGATGCAATGCAGCGGCGCCTGCAGGATGTGCGGCAGCAGCAGCCCAACGCCGATTACCGCTCCATCATGGGTGACTTCAGCACGATCATCGACGCCTTGCTCGAGCAGCGCACGCTCATGGCCTTCGCCGATAAATATGGGTTCCCGCTGTCGAAGGCGCTGGTGGATGCTGAAATCGCGCAATTGCCCGGCACCAAGGGCCTCAATGGCCAGTTCAGCGACCAGGCCTATCAGCAATTCCTCCAGCGGGAGCGGCTAACGGACGCGCAGGTCCGGCAAATCCTTGCCGGGGGAGTGCTGCAAAGGCTGTTACTCACCCCGGTCGCAACGAATGCCCGAATTCCGGTGGGGATGGCGACCCCCTATGCTTCGATGCTCCTGGAAGCGCGTGAGGGCCAGGGGGTGCTGATCCCAATCGAGCCATTCAAGGCTGGGCTCCAACCCACGGATGCACAACTCCAGCAATTTCATACGGCCAACCGCGCCCGATACATGATCCCTGAGCAGCGCGTACTTCGGATTGGCCGGATCGGGCCGGAGCAGGTGGCGAACATCGCTGCCTCCGACCAGGAGATCACTGCTTATTACAACTCGAACAAGGCGATCTACGCGCCGAGCGACACGCGCTCGCTGACGCAAGTGGTCGTCCAGGATCAGGCGACGGCGAATGCGATCGCACAGCGCGCAAAGAGCGGTCAGGCACTCGCGGCAGCAGCAGCTCCGGCGGGCAGCAATGCTGCGGTGACGTCTCTCAAGGATCAAAGTCGTGAGGCCTATGTCGGTGTCGCCGGCGCGAAGGTCGCGACCGCAGTCTTCGGAGCAGCGGCGGGATTGGTCGTGGGCCCGATCCAGTCCGACTTCGGCTGGGTCGTGGCGAAGGTGGATTCGGTGAAAGCGGGCGGCGGCCGGACGATGGCTCAGGCGCGGGCCGAGATTGCTACCAAGCTCGCGGCAGAGAAGCGCAAGGCGGCCCTCGAGGAACTCGTCGACAAGGTGCAGAACGCGCTCGACGGCGGCAGCAACTTCACCGAGGCCGTCGCTGCGGCCAAGCTGACTGTTACCACAACACCGCTGATAACGGTGAGCGGCACGGCGCGCGTCGACGCTTCATACAAGCTGCCACCGGAGCTTGCGCCCGCGCTCCAAAATGGCTTCCAGATGGCACCTAACGACGAGCCGGAAATAATCTCGCTGCCGGGTGACGCGGGATATGCGATTGTCTCGCCGGAGCAGGTCGTGCCTGCCGCTCCCGCTCCGCTCGCCAGCATTCATGAGCAGGTCGCGAACGACTGGATCAATGACCAGGCGACGCAGCGCGCGCGGGCCGCGGCAACCCAGATTGCGTCCAAGGCTTCGGGCAATATGCCGCTCGCCGATGCAGTGAAGAGCGTCGGAGTCGCGATTCCGGCACCGCAGCCGGTCGCTGCACGGCGCATCCAGATTGCCAACGCGCAGGGGCCGGTTCCACCGGCGCTTAAAGCGCTCTTTTCCGTCGGAGCGGGCAAGAGCCAGATGGGTGCCAACCCGCAGGGCGGGTTCTTCGTCGTCAAGGTCGAGAAGATCACCCCTGGCAATGCCCTACTTGCGCCTGCCCTGATCAGCTCGGTGCAAAGGGAGCTCGGCGGAGCTGCGTCGCAGGACTATGCCGAACAGTTCGTCTCCGACCTGAAGCGCGAGATGAAGGCGAAGAAAAACAACAGCGCGATCGAGGCCTTTCGCGCGCGGCTACTGAGCGGCGGCGGCTGAGGGAACGGACGCTTCACGGCGTCCGCTTGACCTTCGGAATTTTGTTGCCTAAAAGTTCCCCGTTCGTTCTTGTGGGGGAGTGACGATGCTCACAGCCAAGCAGCGTGAACTACTGCTCTTCATCGACGCTCGCCTCAAGGAGAATGGCATTAGCCCAAGCTTCGACGAGATGCGCGAGGCGCTCGACCTCAAGTCCAAGTCTGGCGTGCACCGGCTCATCTCGGCGCTCGAAGAGCGCGGGTTCATCCGGCGCCTGCCAAATCGGGCGCGGGCGCTGGAAGTCGTGAAGCTTCCGGAGGTGCGGCCTTCGGCAACGATCAGCCCGATTCGTCCGGCGGTGGCGTCTCCGGCCAATGACACGATGGAACTTATCCTCGCGGGGAGGATCGCCGCGGGAACGCCAATCGAGGCTTTGCAGGGCACCGAAACCTTCGCAGTTCCGGCGGCCCTGCTCGGCCCGGGCGATCATTATGCGCTCGAGGTTGCGGGTGATTCGATGGTCGACGAGGGCATTCTCGATGGCGACTTTGCGCTCATCCGCAAAGCGGATACGGCGCACGACGGCGAAATCGTGGTCGCCTTGATCGACAATGAGGAGGCAACCCTCAAGACCTTCCGCCGCGAGGGGAACATGATTCGCCTCGATCCTGCGAACCGCAATTACGAGCCGCAGCGCTATGATCCGCGCCGGGTCCAGATTCAGGGGCGGCTCGCTGGATTGATCCGGCGCTACTAACGCAGCATTTCCCCCAAGGATGTTCGTCGACGCGATTAGCGACGCTGCCCACCCAACCAGGACGGAAGCTGCGCGCTCGGTTTCGCGGAACTTCTCGAGCACCTCGCCAGCGGCGGAAAACCGCGTCTTCCAATAGCCCGTAGCACGCTGTGGAAGAGGCGCTTCCCCTATGTTAGGGGCGCTCGTCCATTGCATTGCACACTAAAAAGAAGAGGAAAGCGCGCTTGAGCGCAAGCGATCATTCAACAGTAGTTACCCGCTTTGCGCCCTCCCCCACCGGCTATCTGCACATCGGCGGCGCGCGTACGGCCTTGTTCAACTGGCTCTTCGCCCGCCATCACGGTGGGAAATTCCTGCTCAGGATCGAGGATACGGACCGGGCACGATCGACCAAGGAGGCGATCGAAGCGATCCTCGATGGGATGCTCTGGCTCGGGCTCGATTGGGACGGGCACGAATATTATCAGTCGCAATTCTGGGCGCGGCACGCCGAGGTCGCCCACCGGCTGCTCGAACGCGGCGCGGCTTACCGCTGCTACATGACCCAGGAAGAGCTCGCCGCCGAGCGCGAAACGGCGAAGGCGGAGCGGCGGCCGTTCCGGATCAATAGTCCCTGGCGCGATGCCGCAGAGCCGCCGCGCGAAGGTGTGGGATCTGTCATCCGCCTGAAAGCTCCGCGAGAGGGCGAGACGGTTATCGAGGACCAGGTGCAGGGCCGCGTAACCGTTCAGAATGCGGAGATCGACGATTTCATCTTGCTGCGCTCGGACGGGACGCCGACCTATATGCTTGCCGTCGTCGTGGACGATCACGACATGGGCGTCACTCACGTGATCCGCGGCGACGACCATCTCAACAACGCGTTCCGCCAGCTCGAGATTATTCGGGCCATGGGCTGGCCGGAGCCGATTTACGCGCATGTCCCGCTGATCCATGGCGCGGACGGGGCGAAGCTAAGCAAGCGCCACGGCGCAATGGGGGTGGATGCCTATCGTGACGAGCTAGGCATGCTGCCGGAGGCCGTCGTCAATTACCTGCTTCGCCTTGGCTGGGGCCATGGCGACGACGAGATCATCAGCCGCGAGCAAGCGACCGAATGGTTCGGCCTCGACCATGTCGGGAAGTCGCCGTCGCGCTTTGACTTCAAGAAGCTCGAGAATTTGAACGGCCATTATATCCGCGAAGCCGATGACGAGCGGCTGGCGGAGCTGGTGGCGCCGAAGCTCGGCCTCTCAGAGGAGCAGAAGATCCAGCTCGTGAGCGCGATGCCGGAGCTGAAACCGCGCGCGAACACTCTCAACCAACTTGCTGATGGTGCACGCTTTCTCTTTTTCCAGAGACCCCTTGATTTCGACGAGAGCGCCACTGCCCTGCTGAGTCCGGAGGCGCGCCAGTTGCTGCGTTCCGCGCATGCCGCACTCGGCGCACTTGCCGAATGGGATATGCCCTCGTTAGAGGCGGCCATCCGCGAGGTCGCGGAGGGCAATGGCGTGAAGCTCGGCAAATTAGCCCAGCCACTTCGCGCCGCCCTCACAGGGCGCACGACGTCTCCCGGAATTTTTGACGTGCTGGCGTTGCTCGGCCGCGAGGAGAGCCTCGCCCGCATCGCCGACCAGATGGAGCCGAATGAATGACCGACAAAAGCGTGACCCTCGGGATCGAAGGGTCGAACCAGAACTACCCGGTGCTGGAAGGTTCCGTCGGCCCCGAAGTCATCGATATCCGCAAGCTATATGCCCAGACGGGCATGTTCACCTACGATCCCGGCTTCACGTCGACGGCGAGCTGCGAAAGCGCGATCACCTTTATCGATGGCGAGAAAGGCGTCCTGCTTCACCGCGGCTATCCGATCGATCAGCTGGCCGAAAATTCCACCTTCATGGAGGTCTGCTACCTGCTGCTTCACGGCGAGCTGCCGAACAAGGCTGAGCTCGACAAGTTCGTCTACACGATCAGCCGCCACACGATGGTGCACGAGCAGCTCGCGACCTTCTTCCGCGGTTTCAGGCGGGATGCGCATCCGATGGCCATCCTGTGTGGCGTGGTGGGCGCGCTTTCATCCTTCTATCACGACAGCACGGACATTACCGATCCCGAGCAGCGGATGATCGCCTCGCACCGGCTGATCGCCAAAATGCCGACCCTGGTGGCGATGGCGTTCAAATATTCGATCGGGCAGCCGTTCCTCTATCCCGACAATAGCCTCAGCTACACCGGCAACTTCCTCCGGATGACGTTTGGCGTTCCTGCCGAGCCCTATGTCGTCAATCCGATCATCGAAAATGCAATGCGGCGGATTTTCATCCTGCATGCCGACCATGAGCAGAACGCATCGACATCGACCGTGCGCCTCGCCGGATCGTCGGGCGCCAACCCCTTCGCATGCGTTGCGGCTGGGATCGCCTGTCTCTGGGGACCGGCCCACGGCGGTGCCAACGAAGCCGCGCTCAACATGCTGCGCGAGATCGGCGACGTGAAGCGGATCCCCGAATATATCGCCCGCGCGAAGGACAAAAACGACCCATTCCGGCTGATGGGCTTCGGCCATCGCGTCTACAAGAATTTCGACCCTCGCGCGAAAGTGATGAAGGCGACCGCCGACGAGGTGCTGAAAGAACTCAACATCTCAGATCCGGTGCTCGACGTGGCCAAGGAGCTCGAGCACATCGCGCTCAACGACGAATATTTCATCGAGAAGAAGCTCTATCCGAACGTTGATTTCTATTCAGGGGTGATCCTCAACGCTATCGGCTTCCCGACGGACATGTTTACGGCCCTCTTTGCGCTCGCACGTACGGTTGGCTGGGTCGCGCAGTGGAATGAGATGATCGCCGACCCGGAACAGAAGATCGGCCGCCCGCGCCAGCTCTACACCGGCGCACCGCAGCGCGACTACATACCCATCGACAAGCGCTAGGCAGCGGGAAGCGTCAGCGTGAAGCGGGCGCCTTCGCCTGGCGCGCTGTCGAGCGACACGTCTCCGCCCATCGAAAGGGCGAGGCGGCGTGAAATGGCCAGTCCGAGCCCGGTGCCGCCCTGCTTCGGGTGAGCGCGCTCGAACCGCTCAAAGATCCGCTGCTGGTCGGCCGCGGCAATGCCCGGTCCTTCGTCAGAAACGGTGACTGAAGCCGTGCCGGATGTTCGCGAAAAGATCAGGCGGATCTTGCCGCCCTCAGGCGAGTGGCGGATCGCGTTCCCGATGAGGTTCACCAGAATCTGGATAACCGCCCGTTCCTCACCTCTGGCAGAGAGCCGTTGACCATTCTCCAGCTCGATCGCCACATTCCGCTCCTCAGTCGGTGAGTCGAGCATGACGACCGCCTCGGCGGCGAGCGCTGCGAGGTCGATCGAGCGTTGCGCCTGAGACGGCTCTTCGCTCATCGACGTGAGCACCGAGAGCAAGTGGCGCGCCGCCGCGGTAATGTCATTTCCGTAGCTCGCATAATCGCTGCGCAGCGGTCCGTCGGCGCGCTCGACGATCCGTTCCGCGCTCTCAATGATCCTGTCGAGCGGCGAACGCAGCACTTCGTCGAGAGCCTGATCGAAAGCGGCAGTTCGTGCCCTAGCGGGTGCGGTGGTGCCGCCCTCGGACTGAACCGAGCCCCGGAAGCCTGCGAAGCTGCCGTCCGCACCGGTCACGACTTCGCCGCTCAGTTTAACCGACCGGCCATCGTCAGCTCGGCTTCGCGCGTGCTGTCCGGTGAAACCGCGCCGTGCGGCGAGCGCGCTGATCAGCGGCATTTCGCCATTCTCGTCCTCTTCGAGCCGCACCACCCGCGTGAGCGCCTGGCCGGCAACATCGTCCGGATCGACGCCGAGAAGCTCGGCCAAATCGGGCGACAAAGAGATGATCCTGAGTTCTTCGTCCGCAGCCCATTCGTTGCGAGCGCCGCCCGTGTCCGCCTCCGTTCCCCCGCCGAGGATGGCCGCGAGCCGCGGTCCGGCGGGCGCGCGAACGGTCCAGCCTTCGAGCGAGAGCGCGACCTCATCTCCTTCAGGAGTCGCCTGGACCCATAGTTCGATATCGTGGTCGGTCGAGGCAGCGAGCGCGGGTCGCGACACCGGCGTGCGCAGCTTGCGTGCGAGCTGCGCGACCGCTGCTATTTGCGGCAACGCCAGGGGCTGGCCGAGGTTCGATCCAGCTTCCCGTTGCAGGGCTTCGAGCTCGGGATCGGCAGAGATCAGCCGTCCGACGCGGTCGAGTCTGCCGAACACAGGGGGGGGTTCGGAAGGAGCGCTAGCCACGGCCCTGCCCCAAACGCTCGAGTGCTGCACGAAAGATGGGATCGGTCAGCAGCCACGACCGCGCAGCTTGCGCCTGATCATCGCTAATCCGGTCGAACAAGCCAATCGCCGCACCAGCATCGCTGATTCCGAGCAGGTCGCCGATGCCGGCAAGAAGTCCCGCGCTGAGGTCGCGAGACACTCCGGCCATGCGGAGCAGGGCCATTAGATGATCGGGCTCTCCGGACAGCAATTCGTCCATAGCCGAATCGATCGGAATCCCGGCGCGCCTGGCAAGAACCTCCGCAACAAAGGCGACTTCGCCCTCGTGCGCGGCAGCAAGGACCAGGCCGTCGGTCAGTCCACCGGCCTCGTCGAGGAAGTGCACGAGCGACCCGGTCAGAGAATCGATCCCGCGCTCCTCGTCATGACTCTCGAGGACATGGTCCGAAGCTTGGGCGAGCTCGAAATCCGCAACTGGAAAGCCGCGACTTGCAGCAAGCTCGCGGCGCAAGCCGGCGGAGACGGCATGGACGAGCGCCTCGGCGCTATTGGCCGGCAGATCGTCATAGGCGATCAGGCACTGGCCGAAGCGATCGCGCCGGCGGCCGCGGCCGAGAATCAGAGCCATGGCGGCCGCAGCGACCGCGCCATAGTCGTGGCTTACCATGCCTTGCAGCACACGCGCCTCATGGCGGCCGCTGCGCGATCTCGCTGCAGTCGCGATCCGCTCTTCATCGGCGCGGCGGAGCAGAAGCGCCATCAACCCGGGCTCATCGAGCAGGCGGGAGGCGGTCAACACCTCGATCAGCGCCGCGTCTCCATCATCGTTTGCAGCGAGCCGTCCGTTCGGCAGCGCAGCGCGGATCGCGTCGGCCACGTCGCTGACGAGGCAGTTGAGCATCGCCGTCATCAGCGCCCGCTCCTGCTCCGTCAAACGCTTGGCGGGATCGAGGAAAAAGTCCCTCCGAACGGTGGATAGCCGCCCGCGTCCCGCGAGGCGCGCAGGTGCGTTCCCGTCCGCTGCCGGGGCAGCTATGGGCCATTCTTCCGGCGTCATCGGCCTGGACTTATCCGATTTCGGTTAACTTCGCGTCAACTCGATGTCGAATGGCGCACCCGCTGAACGATGAAGAATGAGACCGCTGCGTAGAGCAGAACGGCGAGCAGATAGGCGGTCCAGACGCCGCCAAGCGCGAAAGGAATGGCGAGGAAGATCGCATTGCGCCGCGACAGGAGCCAAATATCGCCGCCTGGCGGCATTGTCACTTTCTCGATACGAGAAGCCTCCGCGAAGGCGCATGCGGCTACTGCGGCAACAAGCGAGCCCCATCCAGTCCCATGCCGCATCTCCCATAAGCCGACGGCGAGCAGTGCGATGCCGGCGGCGGGCCAGAGCGCCAAGCGGCTCAGCAATCTTATCGGGAGCGGCTTCAGTCTTATGCTCGCGAGGCGGGCGGCAATGAGGTCGAGGGGCGTCGAAAGCACGAGGAGCACGAGGCCTGCGCCGAGCCACCCACGAGTGAAGCACACTGCGCCGCCGAGCGTCAGTGCCAGGGCCGCCCAGATCAGCCAGAGCGGCCGGACCGGCGTTTCCATCAGCTGCTCGGTGGCAAAATCCTCGACAGCCGGAAGAAGGTAGCGGCTTATCCAATCGTCGCGGCCGCCGCGCGACGCCTGCACCAGATGCCGCTGGAAATGCGTGAGCTGATCGGCGCTGTTCGCGAGCAAAGGTTCGCCGCCGGCGTCCGCGACCGGCACGCGCCGGGCGCCTTCCTGGATCGTCCGGCGAAGCAAGGTCGACTGCAGATCCCAGTCGCCGAGCATGGCCGCCGTCGAGCCGAGCAGGTGCGCGTCGACGACTGCCACACCGCCCCAACGCGACTCGGCGTCGATTCGTTCGAACAACTCATGCTGCTCGTCATCCGGAACGGTGCCGACCGCGGGCTCCGGTTCCTGGGTGAAGGATGCAACGAGATCCACTGGCGGAGCGATGCCGTCGCCGATCAGCAGGATCATCGATCCGGCCTCGAATCGGCTGACCGCCTCTTCAACGTCGCTGACCGGGAATACTCCTATGCCGTCGAGGCGAAGACGCTCGAAAGCGTCCTGCAACGCTTGGGGCACGCGTTCGACCACTACCACGATCGGCGCAGCTCGGGCCGCTGCGGCGCAGCGCACCTGATATTCGAGCAAAGTTCGGCCAGCCAGCGGCAGGAGGGCGCGAAGGCCGCCTCTGTCGTCCTCCTGATAAGCTCCGATTAGCGCGCCAATCGCCATTGCGTGAAGCAGCCTCCCCCTTCCATTTTGCAATGCCTCTCTAATCGCTTTCGTGCATCGTCAAAGATGGTAAACTGCTTCTTGCGATGACACCCACTCCACAGCGCGCCCAAACCCTGCCCCCGGCGCAAAACGCGGCAGAGCCCACCGATTTGCTGGGGAGCAGCGTCGACTTCGTCGAGCCCACGTTCGACGAAGAACAGTGGCGCGAGCAGAATGCGGAGGAGCGCGGAGCCGGTGGGCGCCATGTTCTCGGCATTGCGCTCACGATCCTTGCTGGGCTGTGGCTCGCCTATAGCGCCTGGTCGGCAGGACGAACTCTCGCCGGACAGCCGTTAACTTCCCCGCAGATTGCGCAGTGGGTGGCGGTCGCCGCTGGACCGCTCGCGCTCATGGGTCTCGTTTGGCTCATGTTTGGCCGCACGCGGCGCAAGGAAGCCGAACGCTTCACACGGTCGGTCGTCACGATGCGCAGCGAAGCGCGGAGCCTGGAGGCGCTGCTCGAAGTCCTGTCGCAGCGAATCACCGACAGCCGGTCCGAGCTGACGATGATGTCCCAGCATCTGATGCAGCTTGGTGACGATGCGACGGGGAAGCTCGGTGGGATCACGCGCGAGTTCGACAGCAGCAGCGAGAAACTGAAGCGGCACGGCGACGCGCTCGATCGCGCGGCAGAGGCTGCCCGCAACGATATCGCAGTGCTCCTTGAGGACCTGCCGCGCGCCGAGCAGACGGCACGCGCAGTAGCCGAGCAGATCCGCTCCGTCGGAAGCCAATCGGCGGCGAAGGCCGAAGCGTTCGGCCAGCAGGTAGACAAGCTCGCCGATCGGACGCGAACTGCCGACGAGCTCGTCGCCGAAGCCACGAATCGGCTGGCGGGCCGTCTCGCCGAGATCGAAACCGCAAGTGCCGCAGCAGCAGCTCGCGTCGGTGAGGCCGAAACCGCTTATTCGGGCACGCTCGACGTGCTCCTGGAGCGGACCTCCGCAACTCTTGAGCAAATCCGCTCCGGCATAGACATCCAGGCCGCAGCGGTCTCTGCGCTCGTCGAGCAGGCTTCAGCGGGCTTTGGCAAAGCAGGCATGGTGGCTGCGGAATCCCTGACTGCCAATATCAACCAAGCGAGCAATTCGCTCGAAGGGCTCTCCGCACGCGTGGCCGAGCAGGACCGCGCGTCGCAGCGGATGATTGCCGAGATCGATCGTGGCCTTGCACTCATCGACGAGCGCTTCACCGAGCTCGCCACCAACGGCGACGAGCGCGCGAACCATTTCCTCGAATCGCTGACGCGCGCCCGTTCCGAGCTCGACACGCTTGCGGCGCAGGCCGGCACGCAGGACACCGCAATCGGCTCCCTCGCTGAGCGCACGGCCGCGCTGCATGCCAGCGTTGAGAAGCTCGCCGCGGAAATTCGCGACGGGGTCGGCATTGCCATTGGCGAAGCGCAGGGCGGTGCCGACCGCCTTGCCGAAGCCGCCGCAAATGCCAAGCCAGAAATCAGCTGGCTGCGCGACGCAACGGTTGAAGCGGGTGAGAAGCTTAGCGCGACCGGCGCCGAAATTGCCGAGCAGCGCGAGCGCTTTGCGGCACTGCTCTCCAGCGTAGACAATGGCGTCGAGGATGCGCAGTCGAAGCTCGCGCAACTCGCCTCGACTCTCGCGCAGGTCGAGCGCGAAGCGACGAGCCTCAGCAGCGAAACGGGACCGGCCCTGGTCGCCTCGCTTGTTCAGGTGAAGGAAGCCGCCGCGCACGCTGCGGAACGGGCACGTGAAGCCATCCAGGCAGTCATTCCCGAATCGGCCGGCAAATTGTCGGAAGAAGCCGCGAAGGCGCTCGAGCGCGTGATCCGCGAGAGCATCGAGGATCGCCTGCGCGACGTCGAGAATGTCGCCGCCCGAGCGGTCGATTCTGCTCGATCAGCGTCCGACCGCCTCACGCAGCAAATGATCTCAATCGGCCAGACCGCGTCGGCGCTCGAGGCGCACATTGAGCAAACCAGCAAGGAACAGCAGGAGAAGGGCAGCGAGGCCTTCGCCAAGCGTGTCGCCCTGCTGATTGACTCGATGCACTCGGCGGCGATCGACGTCGGCAAGATCATGGCCGACGAAATCGACGACAAGGCTTGGAACTCTTACCTCAAGGGCAACCGCGGCGTGTTCACCAGCCGCGCAGTCCGCCTGATCGGCGGCAGCGAGACGCGGGCGATCCGCGCCCATTACGAGAGCGACACCGAGTTCCAGCAGTCGGTCAACCGCTACATCGCCGATTTCGAGGCCATGCTCCGTCGCGTGCTCGCGGAGCGCGACGGCGGGATGATTGCGGTGACGCTCATGTCGTCCGATATGGGCAAGCTCTATGCTGCGCTCTCTCAGGGGATCGACCGGCTTCGTTAGAAGCGGTGGTAGAAATCCAGATCGTCCGGCGTGATCCAGCCGTAAGTCCAGTTCGCATAATAGAGCGTGAACAGCAGAGCGCCGACGATCGCAGCCTTGATCAGGTGGCGCTTGATATTGAACCGATGGGGTGCGCTGTCGGCCTGGCCCGCCACCTTGGGAGTTCCCGCCTCCTCGTCTGTCCTGACGCCGAATGGTAACAGCAGAAAAGCGCTGAAGGCAAAGAACAGAAAATAGATCGCGAAGATCGAGCTGAATGCCATCGCGGCTAGTGAGCAACCTGGAGCATCATAACTTCAACCAAAGGCTTCTTGCCGGTCCACAGGGTGGCGCAGCGCCTCACGGCAAGGCGCACAGCTTCGCGCATCTTCTCTTCGTCGGCTCCCGAGCTGTAAGCGCGGGTGGCTGCATCGGTGGCGTCGGCGATGAAGTCCTCGCGATCCTCCTCGACCGGAATTCCGAACGGGCGGACCAGGGGTTTTCCCGCGAGTTTACCGTCGTCGCCAACTGGCACCGCCACAGTGATCAGTCCGCCATATCCGATCCGCCGCCGCTCGTTCACCGTCTGACCGTCGGCGGGAAGGATCACGTCGCCATCGAGCACCAGCCGACCGACGCGCACCTCGTCAAGCTTCTTGGGCTCACCTGGCGCGAGGCGAATAACGTCGCCATTCTCCTGCACGACAGAGTGCCGAACGCCGTGGCTGAGCGCCAATCGCGCGTGCTCGGCGAGATGTCTCGCTTCGCCGTGCACCGGGACGACAATCTCGGGCCGCACCCAATTGTACATTTCGATCAGCTCGGGACGCCCGGGATGCCCAGAGACATGGACGTGCGCCTGGCGCTCTGTGATGATCCGGACTCCGAGGTCCGAAAGCTGGTTCATGATCCGGCCTATCGCGATCTCGTTCCCCGGAATGATCCGCGACGAAAAAATGATCGTGTCGTTTTCGCTGAGCTTGAGTTCGTGGGTCCCGCCCGCGATCCGCCCGAGGGCCGCGCGCGGCTCCCCTTGCCCACCGGTCGCAATGATCAACACCTGATTTCGCGGTAGTCGCATGGCTTCGTCGAAGCCGATCGGCTGCGGGAAGTCTTTGAGATAGCCGGTTGTCTGGGCGACTCGCAGGATCCGTTCGAGCGAGCGTCCGGCGATGCACACCTCCCGTCCAGTCTCGCGTGCGACACGGCCGATCGTCTGCAGTCGCGCGGCGTTCGAGGCGAACGTGGTGACCAAAACGCGACCCTTTGCCTCGGCCGCCTTCGCCAGCAGTCCGGCGTGGACGCTTTCTTCTGAGCCCGACGGCAGGTCCTGAAAGACGTTGGTGGAATCGCAAACCAGGGCGAGCACGCCTCGATCGCCTATATCGGTGAGCGCCTCTGTGCTCGGCGCTTCACCGAGGACGGGCGTCTCATCAATCTTCCAGTCGCCGGTGTGGAAGATGTTGCCGAAGGGCGTTTCAATTAGGACGCCGTTCCCTTCGGGGATGGAATGCGACAGCGCGACGAAGCTGACGCGAAACGGCCCGAGCTCGATGGTTCCGCCTCGTTCCACGATATTCAGCTTTACGGCTCCGGTGAGCCCTTCCTCCTCAAGCTTGCCGGCGATGAGCCCCGCGGTGAATGGCGTCGCGAACAATGGAGCTTTCAGTTCTTCCGCTAGGTACGGAAGAGCTCCGATGTGATCCTCGTGACCGTGCGTCAGCACGATGCCCGCCAACCGCTCCTGCTGGTTCTCGATGAACTCCAGGTCAGGGAGGATCAGCTCTACGCCGGGGTAGCTGGGATCAGCGAAGGTGAGGCCGAGGTCGACCATGATCCACTGGCCGCGGCAGCCGTAGAGATTGACGTTCATGCCAATCTCGCCCGAGCCCCCGAGGGCAACGAACAGCAGTTCTTCTCGGGGGATCATTTCGAGCTGCGCACCGCGATGTCGTACAACAGGCTCAAACCCTGGATCGTGAGATCGGGTTCAATCGCGTCGAATACGTTCGTGTGCTTGTCGAACAAGGTCGCCAGACCACCAGTCGCGATGACTTTTGCCGGTCGGTCGAGCTCCCGTTTGATCCGCTCGGTGAGGCCTTCGATCATCGCAATGTAGCCCCAATAGATACCGATCAGCATTTGATCCTGCGTCGTGCGGCCGATCACACTATTGCTCGCTGGTGCCTCGATCGCGATGCGCGGCAGCTTGGCGGCGGCGCTAACCAGCGCGTCGAGCGAGAGGTTGATGCCGGGCGCAATAACCCCGCCGCTGTAGGCGCCGGTTCCGCCGACCACGTCGAAGGTCGTTGCCGTGCCGAAGTCGATGACCAGCAAATCGCCAGGATATTTGGCATGGGCCGCAACCGCGTTGAGCGCGCGGTCGGCGCCGACATTCTGTGGTTCGTCGACGTCGAGCCGCAGCGGCCAGGTCGCGGCGCCTTGCCCAGCAATGAGCGGAGTCTTGTGGAAATATTTTTCGGATAGGACTTCGAGATTGTGCAGCGCCCGCGGCACGACTGTGCCGATGATCACGCCCTCGATGTCTTCGCGGGAATAGCCCTCGAGCTCCAGCAGCTGATGCAGCCAGACCGAATATTGGTCGGCGGTGCGACGCGGATCGGTGGCGATGCGCCAGCGCGCCTTGATCTCGCCCTTGTCGACGAGTGCAAAGACCAGGTTCGTATTGCCAACATCCACCGCCAGGATCATGGCCGCGCACTAGCTATGTCGACTGCCCTTCACAACTCGACGTCCCCGGCGCGGACGATGTTGATCATCCCGTCGTCCCTGCGGAGGCGCAGCGCGCCATCGGACTCAATGCCGTCGAAAGTGCCGTAAACTAGCTCATCGCTCGTCGAATGGACGGTAAGGCGGGTACCAACCGGATGCGCGCGCGTAAGCCACGCCTGAGCGAGCATTGCCGGCTCAGTCTGGCGCCAGAGCTCAAGCAGTCGCGCGAAGCTGGCTGCGAGCAAGGGCGCGAAGGCCTGAGGCGCAATTTTGCTGCTCAACGAGGCCCCCTCGCGGTCGGGTAGCGATGGGGCGCTGGCGAGGTTGACGCCGAAACCTACGGCAACACGGTCGTCGCTACGTTCCAACAGGATGCCGGCGAGCTTTCGTCGGCCAAGCATGATGTCGTTGGGCCATTTCAGCACCACCGGCTGGTCAGGTGCTGCAACATCGATCGCCTCGACGAGCGCCAGCCCGGCGGCGAGGGAAAGCGTCTGCGGCGAAGGATCACCCTCGCGCAGCTGCACTAGTGTGCTGCCGAAGAAATTTCCGGGCGCTGATGCCCAGGTCCGGCCCTGTCGCCCCCGCCCGGCTTCCTGCTCAAGCGCGACCAGCCAGCGGCCCTCGACAGCGGTCGGATCGGCAAGCAAGTCGGCGTTGGTCGAGCCGGTGAGGTCTACGATAATGATGCGGCTCAGAAGAGGCTACCCGCAGCTTTGTCAGTCAATGAACCAAGCGGGCCGATCAGCAGGTAGCCGAGCGGCGATACAAGAACCGCCGCAAGCAGGATCAGCGCACCCTGTACCGGCTGGCGGATGCGCGCGTAGGGCTCCGCTGGCTCGTCCATGTACATGACCTTGATAATCTTGAGGTAGTAATAGGCGCCAACGACGGTGCCGAGGATGCCGGCGACCGCCAACGAGATATAGCCGCTCGCG
>Ga0207674_10001060_pt1 | contig 35745 bp, 34 predicted proteins | sample KBSCornC72_FD_184303 | JGI IMG/M metagenome (GOLD analysis project Ga0207674, IMG submission 184303) | Corn rhizosphere microbial communities from Kellogg Biological Station, Michigan, USA - KBS Corn C7-2 (SPAdes) (version 2) | ecosystem: Host-associated > Plants > Roots > Rhizosphere > Soil ...
TCAGGGCGCGAAAACATACGTAATTCGAGCTGCGCCTCCGATGCCGTCAGACTATTTGGCATGTTGCGGATCAAAGTTCATATCCATCCACACTGGCTCAAGTGTATTACCATCAAGGTCTTGTACCTCAAGGCCGAACATGCCATCCATGCCTTCGTTTGGCGCAGCCATATGCCAATCACCACCATGTTGTTTCGCGATGTCAGCAAATTCTTGCACTGCTTCGCGGCTATCCATACTCAGCGCCACTAACGCACCGCTAGTATCCTGGGTGTTCGCAACTGTCTTACCCTTGAGGAACTGACCATAAAATTCATGGGTCAGCAGCATAAATACAATATCATCCGACCATTGTAGGGCGGCACCACGCTCGTCGCTGAACATTTCGTTCTTCGTGAAGCCAAGTGCTTCATAAAATTTCACTGACTTCTCTAAATCATTCACCGGGAAATTAATAAAAACTTGCTTACTCATAGCGCACCCTCCATATTACCTACTTTTAGTATATACTATATACATTATGATCCCCCTAGGATCCACTATGCGCATACGTTTGGACGGGCCAAACCGCTGACGCTTCCCAGAATTAATAGTTTAAAAAAGGAGGCTCTCATGGACCGACGCATTACAACACGCGGCATTATCTATAAAAACGGTAAAATCTTTGCGCAAAAGCTCAAAAGAGGCGAGGGTACAACCGACTACTGGTGTACACCAGGCGGCGGGCTCGACCCACACGAATCACTCCAAGCTGGATTAGTCCGAGAAATGATCGAAGAAACGGGTGTATCACCAGAAATCGGCAAACTTCTCTACATACAGCAGTACCGGGAAGAGAACGGCCGCGAATACCTTGAATTTTTCTACCACATTACTAACGTCGATGCTTACGAAACAATCGACCTCGCGAACACCACACATGGTGAAATAGAGGTTGCCGAGTACGGCTTCGTCGACCCAAGCACGACAATACTCTTACCGAAATTCCTTGGGGAAGTAGATATCGCAAAAGATATCGAAGCAGGGCTGATACAAGAGTTTAATTACCTATAGCAGCAAAATAAAAGAGCCGGATTGCCGGCTCTTTCTATCACTTTTTCAACCATCCACCACCTTCAGATTTCTCGTATCCCGCCTTTTTCACAGCCGCCCACGCAACCTTATGCGCGGTTTCCTCGCGGTCCGCATCGCCCTGGCGTTCACTCGGTTTTGCGTATTCATCATACGCACTATTAAACGCCTCTTTATATACATTTAACGCGTGCTCGGGCAATACATTCCTCACACTCTCAGGGAGTTCGCTAATTGATCCGTACGGCATATGTGCCTCCTTTCGCTTAACGATGCTTCTGCTTTTATTATATCATCCGATACTCTCTCGTAGAGAAATATTTAGTTTGCGCAAAGTAGAACAAATTTATAACACTTATGGTTCTTGTTAAAGTATTTAGTTTTCGTTAACAGATCGATATCGTACGTTGATCAAGTACTGGTTAAAGTCTATAATTAGTTACATATAAAGAACTGGAGAAAACGATGGCAGAAACAGGTAACGCCGCAGATGGCGATAGTACACAATCACAAGCTACAGCGTCAGGACAAAAAGCATACTTTCCTCGAGTAGCACTCAATAAAGTACTCGAGCTTTCAGAGAAGATTTACGAATTAGGACAAGGCGATACCGTACCTCGCCTCGTTGTATTCGATGGCCTTGGCAGGTCAGCTTCTAGTGGTCCAAGCCGCATGCTCGTGACTACATCTAACGGCTACGGCCTTACAACAGGAGGCTACAAAGCACCAAGACTTGGACTCACCGATGAAGGCAAAGACATAGTCTCTACAACAGATGTAGCACAAAAAAATGCAAAACTAGCAAACCTTATGCTAAAAGAGGGCAGTCTTTTCGAAAAGTTTTACACGTACTACACAGATAAGAATGTGCCTGTAGAAGCCATGGCTACAGATTACCTAATGCGCGAAGGTGGACTCAAAGAGGATGATGCAAAAGCCGCCTTTGATATATTCATGACTAACCTTCGTGACTTTGGGTTTACTAAGAACCTCTCAGGGAAGGAAACTATAGTGTCACGCGACCTCGCCAACCTTCCAAAAGTAGAAGAATCCCCGCAATCGTCTAATACAGCCCTAGAGACAAGCCATATACCCGCTCAACACTCCGAGCAACCTACAATGCCCAATGTACAAACCCCCACCGCTCCCGGGCTAACAAGCATGATGGCGAGCGTGCCTCAATTTAATTTTAATATTCAGATTGAACTTCCCAACGACAGCTCTCCTGAAACTTACGACGCAATATTCAAGAGTATCTCGGATCACCTGTTAGGTAAGGATGATGCAAAAAACGATAATTAACTCGACCGTCGTTGACCTGCTCCGCGAAAGCGCAGTAAAAGCAAGAGGTGCACAACGTGCGGTTGATAGTATAGTACTACCAGAGCAATCTGAGCAAAGTGTAAAAGAAGCGAAAATTGATAGGGATACACGCTACTATTACAACTCCGACATCGAACAGCTGCTTCGCGATCTAAGCTCACCCGTCGCCGATAGTTACGTTCAAGTAGCAAGCGACCTTGCATCTGATAGCCGACTAACCTGGATGGGGACTGCGCATGAAATACGCGAGATGCTTAGAGGCGTACTGGATACACTTGCACCGATTGACAGCGTGAAAAAAGCAGAGTGGTATAAGCAGGAGCTTGGAACAAACGGTCCAACACAAAAGCAAAAAGTTCGCTATATATCCGAACAAAAGAAGGCGGGAAGCGCCGAAAAAAAATTGACGAATGACCTAGGCGTAATCGAAGAGAAAGTTGAAGCATTTGCCAGAGATATGTACGGCCGCTCAAGCGATGCAGCCCACCGCTCGAAAGATAAGACTGAGGCATTTAAGCTTATGAAGTATTTTGAAGCGTTTGCCTTCGATATACTCGGATAAAGCTTCAAGTGAATACTACCGCTTATTTTCGGACATCGAGAACAGCGCAACTGCCATGAGCAGCAACCCAACATCCCGAAACGTAATCACAAACTGGTTCAAGCTCGAAACAATAATCCCCGCGAGTGTGAGGGCGCTCAGCGCCGCGGCAAGCTTGCGAAATTTACCGCTCACTAGCAGCAACCCCAAAACAATCTCATACACCGCAATAACTTTAAGCGCTACATCCAGCGCGATAAAATTGCCCATAAATTGCGGTAAGTAGCTCACCCACAAGAGGGGATTCACTAGCGACGCAATGCCCGCATACAAAAACACAAACGCCAAACCCAAGCTGAGTATACGGGTAGGCAACTGCGCTCTATTAGTATAGGCCTTCACATTTTTAATAATACCACTTATGGTATATGCTAGATACAGCTAAAGAGGAGTTTTCAATGAAAAAAACGTACATCTACATAGCAATCGTTGCCATTATCGTCCTTGGGGGAGTTGGTGCCTACTTTGCAATGAACCAAAAGAACAATAACAGCAGCACAAATTCGATGAACATGAATAACTCCTCAAGCGACTCATCAAGCAAAACCGTCGAGACCGACACGGTAACTATCCAAAACTTCGCCTTCAGTCCAGTAAATATTTCTGTAAAAGCCGGCACCAAAGTCACCTGGACCAACAAAGACTCAGCGCCTCACACCGTGACAGAAACCGACGACAAGACCGGCCCGAGCAGCGACAATCTCAGCAAGGGCGATAGCTACAGCTTTACGTTCACCAAGCCTGGTATCTACCACTATGACTGTTCAATTCACCCAAACATGACGGGTACCGTAACGGTCAACTAGTTGCTACACTAAGGGTAATGAAGAAAGTCAAAGTATCTATTCAAGATGAGCATACGCTTGTGCTGCAGGAACCTGCAGAAAAGGGCGACCTCATCGATTTAAAATCAATTCACGAAACCGACATCGACGCTTCGACGGTTACTAGTGTCGTGAACTCTATTAAGCGTGACGCGTTTAATGATGCACTCAAAAAAGAGAAGGATGCACTTGAGCGCGAGTTGGCATTGCAGTCACAACTAAAAGAGCAAGCACTGCAAGATAAGATCAAATCGCTTGAGATAGAGAAAGAAAGTGCTGCAAAACTCGCCGAGGCTAACGCCAAAAACGCGAGCCAAACAGACCTCGCGAAAAAAGAGGCGGAAATCGCCGAGCTCCGCGCCCAGCTAAACGCCACTACGACCGAGAAACAGTTGGCAGTTACCGAAGCCGTCGCGAGGGTAGAAAAAGAGCGTGACCAGCTTGCAAATGACCTGAGGAGCAAAGATACCGAAAAGCAACTCCTCGAAAGTTCGCTGAAAGAAAAGTTCCTGGGCGACCTCAAGGCTAAAGATGACATCATCAAGATTAAAGATGAAGAAATCGAATTCCGCAAAGATATGAAAGCCAAGCTCAGCACCAAAATGGTGGGCGAGACGCTTGAGCAACACTGTGAAATCGAGTTCGAAAAGCTCCGCGCCACCGCATTCCAACGTGCAGAATTCAGCAAAGACAACGACGCCCGCACTGGCAGCAAGGGTGACTATATTTACCGCGAATTCGACGAACACGGCACTGAAATTATCAGTATTATGTTCGAAATGAAGAACGAAAACGATGAAACGGCCACCAAAAAGACCAACGAAAGCTTCTTAAAAGAGCTCGACAAAGACCGCCGTGAAAAATCTTGCGAATACGCTGTACTCGTAACGCTGCTCGAGGCTGAAAGCGAACTCTACAATGGCGGCATTGTCGATAAGTCTCACCAATTCGATAAGATGTACGTCATTCGCCCGCAGTTTTTCATCCCAATGATCACGTTGCTACGTAATGCCGCACTTAATTCACTCAAATATAAATCTGAGCTTGCCGAAGTGCGCGAGCAAAACATCGATATTGCCAACTTCGAGGACAACATGAACGAGTTCAAGCTAAGCTTTTCACGCAACACCGATCTTGCATTCGATCAGTACACCAAGGCGATTGAAGAAATCGATAAATCCATCGACCGTCTCACAAAGGTAAAAGACAACCTCATGAAATCAGGTAATAACTTACGCCTCGCCAACAACAAAGCCCAGGATCTTAGCATCAAAAAGCTCACGCGCGGCAATCCAACTATGCAGACAAAATTCGAAGAAGCAAAACGCGCTGCGCAGTAAGCCAAATTTGCTGCTTTTGCCCGCTGTAATTGATCGCACTCAACAAGCCGCGGAACAAAATGCGTTGCACGACTGACAATACCTTCAGTGTGCCCCATACTACTATAGGTAAAACACCGCTAATCTGTTAAAATATACCGAAAGTTCACTTGAGGAGGCAACCGTGGCAAAACATCGTCGAAATATCTTCGGAGCATCAGGCGGCATACTCATCGGCGTGATCATTACCGGCACAGCCCTCGGACTTTTACTCAATAGTGTACTCGTTGGCAGCATGCTCGGGGTCGGCATCGCACTTATTATTACCGCGCTACTAAAAAAGACGGATAAATCTTGATTCGATTCACTATTGCTGCGACCCAATAAGGCCTACTCTACAGCAGGAGTCTGCGACTGGTCGGACTTTGGCTTAGCAGGATTACGAATCCCAACAAACGACACAAAGCCACCGACAACAAATAGCACAATGGCAAGAACAAGCCCATTACGAAAACCTCCAAGATTGAGATTGTAGCCAGTCACTGTACCAATGAGTGCTACCGCTACGAGCCCAGCTACGCGCGCAACAACATTGTTAATCGCCGAGGCAATACCAGACCGTTTACTATCAACCGCACCCAAGATAGCCGCCGTAAGCGGCGCAACGGTAACTGATAGTCCAATACCGACGAGCAAAATACCAGGTAACATAGCCCAATAGTTTGCTGTTGCGTCAATAAATAGCATTGTGACAAATCCTGCAGCCACAATGAGCGGCCCAGTAGTCATAAATATACGAGGTCCATATTCGCCAGACAGCTTGCCAAAGCGCGACGCGAGGAAAAACATCAAAATCGTCATTGGCACCATCGCAAGGCCAGCAGCCGTAGCAGTATAATGGCCGACTTGCTGTACAAAAATCGTAATCAAGAAGGCAACCAGTGAAAGCCCGGCGTATATACTTAGCGTCGCAATATTACCAGCACTAAAGTTACGCGAACGAAATAGCCCCAGTGGCATCATTGGCTGCACAGCCGTCTTTTCACGCCATATAAACAAAATGAATGAGATAACGCCAACCGCCATTGTGCCGTAAATAAGCGGATAAGCCCAACCAAAATGTGGCTGTTCGATTAACGCGTATACAATACCGCCAAGGCTCAGTGCACCAAGTATAGCGCCGTACCAATCAATCTTCACACGCGTCGTTGTATCACGCTCATCTTTCAGCCTGGCAAGCAAATATACCGTCACAGCAATTGGCAATACATTCAGTAGAAAGATATAACGCCACGAGCCAAGGTCAATCAGGACACCCCCCACAAATGGCCCGATCAACATTGCAATGCCTGTCCACGACGTCCATGCACCAATCGCTGCGTGCTGCCTATCTTTCGGTACGCGTGACATAATTAGCGCAAGTGAGCTCGGCACAAGAAGCGCACCGGTAATGCCCTGTAACAAACGCCCAATAACCAATAACTCTTTTGTCGTCGCAGCCGCGCATAGCAAGGAAGTCACGCCAAACCCAATCAACCCAATCATCATGACTCGTTTGCGCCCAATAATATCTGAAAGCGAGCCCGCAATAAGCATAAATGCGCCAAGTGTAATTAAATACGCATCAACAACCCATTGCTGCGTCGACAAGCCACCACCTAACGTACGTTGAATCGCTGGCAATGCCACGTTTACAATCGAGCCATCCAAAAAGGCAATAATAGACGCGAGAATGGCAACGGCCAGAACGAGACGGTAGGTAACTTCTTTCATATCTTTAGTATAGCCTGATAGATAGGGTATGCCTAATTATTTTCTAGGGAAGTCGCCAGGGCCAACTCACGTTGCGCTTGTTTGCGTTGATGAGATGCCCAAATCTCAAATACCAGCACAGCATAGGGAATAGCGTTGATCAATTCCGCCACTATAAACTTCCATACACTCCAGCCCATACTACGGTGAGCAAACAGCACCACAAGCATGTACGCAATTACGATCATTCCGTGCGCCGAACCACCAATAGCGATTGCTACGTCTGCAAGCGGCCAATGATTAACCTTGAACATAATGCCCACAATCAAGAGCGTCCAGCCAATCGTTTCTAAGATAGCCAACGTCTTAAATAATGCCCACGCCTCGCTCTCTGCAAAAATCCCATCCATTTGGTAATACCAGCGGGCAATCGTCGTTTCCACGTCTTTCATTAGCTAACGATCATCCCTAATTTCGGTGATCAATCTCGCGTAGGTGCTTCACACGATCAGCGGTAGATGGGTGAGTACTAAACATGCTCGCAAGACCCGCAGTTGAAAACATATTACTAAACATCAGCGCCGAGGTCACCTGTTCGCTCGGCGATGGGACAATTGGCGACACATGCTGCTTCCAGTTTTCGAGCTTCATAAGCGCTGCCTCAAGATCTTTCCCCGAACCCAGCTGACGTGCGCTATGTTCATCGGCAAGATACTCACGCGAACGTGATACAGCCATCTGAATCACCATTGCAGCAATTGGCGCCAAAATCATCGCGGCAATACCAGCAATCGGGTTGCTATCCTCGCGGTCTTGACTGCCACCAAACCAGAAGGCAAGCTCAGCAATATAGCTAATCGCGCCTGCCATTGTGGCAGCAATCGTCGACACTAACATGTCACGGTTTTTCACATGTCCCAGCTCATGGTCAAGCACCGCACGGAGTTCATTATCATTCAAAATATCCATAATACCCGCAGTCACCGCAACAGCAGCATGTTTTGGCGAACGCCCAGTTGCAAACGCATTCGGGATATCTGTATCAACATAGTAAAGCTTTGGCATTGGCATAGTTTCTTGCTGAGCAAGCTCGGTAACAATCCGTTCAACTTGTGGGTAACGACCGTCGAGCGGTTTAGCACCTTGCATTCTTAAGATGAGCGAATCACTTAACCAGTACATGCCAATATTTGAGATTGCCGCAAGCCCTAGTGCAATAAGCATGCCGCTCTGGCCGCCAAGTAGGTCGCCCACGAGCATAAATAGTCCAGTTAATCCAGCCATCAGGAGCGTCGTTTTAAGTCCTTGTATCATAGTTCTAGTATACTCCTATTAGGGGTTAGTGCCCACCGTAAAGACTACCTGAAAATACACTGCGATAAGGGCTGTTTTTTGCCACTACAAGTGGTAAACTAACTATAAGCAGTAATATGACAAATTAGGGGGCATGGGAAAATCACACACAACAACGCGCTTTTGGCACCGTCGATCTAGCGAAGCGGTAATATTAGTGTCACTCGTGATTGTCGTCCTCTACGCATGGGGGCTTGTTGGGGATACCAGCGAGCTCAATCAAGCCGTACGTGTACCGCTCGTTGCGGGTATTATTGGCGCAGTCTCACTCATCATTGCTAGCATTACATATTTCATTACACCCTTACAGCAGCTCAATCAAGCCGCAATATTAAATTACGCGCTACTCCTAGCCACAATCACAACGCTTGTTGTCACAACCAACGGTATCAACTCTACATTTCTTAGCCTGTTAGTTGCTTCACTTGGGTTCGCCAGCTTTTTTGGTATTGGTGGTGTCATTATCGGTGCACTGTCGCTTGCTGCGTTTGTCGTTAATCAAGATATTTCTGGTACTATCGCCTCAAGCCAAATCGTGGCAATTGCACTACTGGGTGGCGTGCCATTAATTGGTAGCTTCATTATCTGGGGCCGCCATGAAGGGGAATCCGGCAACGATGAGACCAAAGAGGACCGCTCATACCACGAACTCGCAAGCGAACTTAGCCAGGTATCGGGTAAGTCAGAGGTAGTAATTAACGCTATTGGCGAAGGCGTCCTCGCGCTTGATGGACAGGGAATTATTCAGCTTATCAACCCGGCAGCAGAGCAGCTACTCGGTTGGAGCAAATCCGACTCACTCAACCTCAGCTACAAATCTATCCTTAAGTTACTCAATTCAAAGAATCAAGAGGTAGATAGCGTCAACGACCCAGTTGCCCAAGCACTCAACACGAATAAAGCAGTCTCAAGCGAAAACTTTAGTCTGCAAACACAATCAGGTAAATCCTTCCTTGCCTCCATTACAGTTAACCCAGTAGGGCAGCTTGGCAAAGGCGTTATTGTCGTATTTCGTGATGTTACTGCCGAAAAGTCTGACGAACGCCAGCGCGCCGAATTCATTAGCACCGCCAGCCACGAAATGCGCACGCCAGTTGCCAGTATCGAAGGCTATCTTGGCCTTGCGCTCAATCCTGCAACCGCTAATATCGACGCCAAAGCTCGCGACTTTATCACAAAAGCTCACGAATCAGCCCAACACCTAGGCCGACTATTTGCCGACCTGCTCGATGTCAGCAAGGCAGATGATTCACGCCTCAAGAATGATCCAAAAGTCGTTGATGTCGTACCATTCATCCACGATATCGTACAAGGCTTAGCGCCAAAAGGCATCGAAAAGGGCCTTCGCGTCCTCTATAAGCCAATGCCTGACGATGACGAAAACGACCACGACGGCGAACGCAAGTTAAATCCTGTATTCTATGCCAACGTTGATAACGATCACCTCCGTGAGGTGATACAAAATCTTGTCGAAAATGCCATTAAGTACACACTCAAAGGTGACGTCGTCGTTGATGTAACGGGCGACGAAGGTCACATCACCATTAGTGTCGCTGATACTGGCATTGGCATTCCGCGCGAGGACCAAGCGCACTTATTCCAAAAGTTCTATCGTGTAGATAACAGTGACACTCGTGAAATTGGCGGCACCGGTCTTGGCCTTTACCTTTGTCGTCGTCTCACCGAAACCATCGGCGGCCGCCTCTGGCTTGAAAGCGAATACAAGCGCGGCAGTACATTCTTTGTAGAAATCCCACGTATCGATCATGATGAAGCCCAACGCCTTATCGAGCAGGCAAGCATTGAAGCAGAGCGCGAGGCAGAACTCGAGCAACAAGAAGTAATTCATGACGCTGAGGTGAAACATGACGCATTTGAAGCAATGGCCACCCCAGATGCACCGACCCAGTCCGCAAGATCAATCGACATTGTAACAAATCCGGTAAGTCAAGCGATGCAATCAGTACCCACACTTACCCCACAACCACTGCCAGAGCCAATCGCACCACAATACGCAGCCCCACAAAGCTACGTCATATCACCTCAACCATCGATTCCGGCTACAGCCGCACCTCTCGCTCCTTCGGCACCGGTGTACGAACCCACTGCACCGCAACCCCAAATGCAAGCACCAATCACTCGCCATCCAGTAGTATCAACGGTGAATACGCCACTGTCAGCAATAGAGTCAAACCCTTCCCAATATTTAACCCGCCGTGGCGCCGGCATTACGGTACCGCCTCGCCAATAAATAGGCGAGAGGTATAGCATTTTTAACCACAAGCATCTACAATAGGAGACACGATGACCAAGATTTTGCTAGTAGAAGACGACAAGAGTTTACGTGAGATTTATGGCGTGCGCCTCCTCGCGGAAGGCTATGATATCGTTTCCGCTGGCGATGGTGAAGAAGCGCTCGCGATGGCGATCAAAGATCGGCCAAACCTTATTGTCAGTGATGTTATGATGCCAAAAATCAGTGGATTTGATATGCTCGATATTCTTCGCAGTACCACTGAAACCAAAGATATTAAGGTAATCATGATGACCGCACTTTCAAGTGAAGAACAGCGCCAGCGTGGCGTCGCTCTTGGTGCTGATCGCTACCTCGTTAAATCACAGGTCGGTATTGAGGATGTTGTACGAACTGTGCACGAAGTGCTCGGTGATTCACTCATTCCAGGTGGCCAGGCGCCACTTATGTCACCACGTCCAACTGCACCACTAACAGCACCATCCACCCCTAGTATGCCCGCAGTAGCACCAGGCCCAGGGGCGATTCGTGATAATAGTGCAGTACCTCCACGTCCAAGCGCACCAGTAGCAATGCCAACGCCTCCGGCACCGATACCAGCAGCGCCAGCCGCTACACCAAGCATGCCAGCTCCTACCGCTCCCGCACCTCCATCACACCTTCCGGCAAGCGTTCTTCCAGAGCCAACTGCACCATTCTCAACACCACGCGCGGGCTCAATGGCCGGACGGGTAATCCAACCGATCTCAAGTGGTAGTTCGTCTACTCCAGACTTCAACCATCTTATGAATAAAGAACTCAGTGACAGTCCAACCGCCCCCGCAGCAATGCCAACGCCTCCGGCACCGATACCAGCAGCGCCAGCCGCTACAAGTCCCGCCCTTACGCCTGCACCAACACCCATTCTTTCAAGCCTTCCTGTCACCCCCGTTACACCCCCTTCAACAGGCCTCAACTTCGAAGAGACACCTCGTCCAAGCGCGCCGCCTCCAACAACTCCTCCGTTACCGCCTATTCCACCAGCGCCTAATACGGGGGTATAATAGTCACTACTATGGATAGCGATGCAACGCGACTCAACAAATTACTCGCGTTACAGCTTGGCGTTTCTCGGCGCGAAGCAGATATTCTGATTGATACCGGTACCGTTACCGTAAACGGCAAAGTCGCCGAGCTAGGCGGGCGAGCGAGCGAATCAGATAATATTACCGTTGCCGGTAAGCCAATTGCCACTAAGAAAGCACCGTATGTCTACCTTGCACTCAATAAGCCTGTTGGCTATGTATGCTCTCGACGACCGCAAGGGGACAGCCCCACTATTTACAGCATTCTTCCGCATGAATACCATGCACTTAAGCCAGTTGGTCGGCTCGACCGTAATAGCTCCGGCTTAATTCTCCTTACAAACGACGGTGACTTTGCATTCAAAATGACACACCCTAAATTTGCCAAGACAAAAGTCTATCATGTGCGTATCGACCACGATCTTGAGCCACTTCACCAACAAATGATCAGTGATTTTGGTGTCGACCTTGAGGATGGCCGCAGCCAGCTAACGCTCGCACGGCTCAACGATAACCGCCGTGACCAATGGGAAGTAACTATGAGCGAGGGGCGCAACCGTCAGATTCGTCGCACGTTTGCCGCGCTCGGTTATACCGTCAAAGAACTTCACCGCGTACAATTCGGTAATTACTCCATAGGCACATTGCAACCCGGTGACTTTCAACTCACAACAATACTGTAAGATAATATAACAAAAAACCACCAAATGGTGGCGTAGCTTAATTTCATGGTGGTGCTGGCAGGCCAGCCCAGCTCGGGATTGTCGCTCCCGAGCCAGACTGGCCGTGCCGTCACCTGAGGGTAGAGATCGACCTGCTCACTCGGCCGCGCCGGCCGGAGCCAGCAGGTCGATCGCCTCCTGGACGGGGTTCACGCCGCCGGCCGCCGCCAGCTTGATGCAGGTGACCTCGCCGATCAACAGCTTCTGGCTGTCCATGTCGATCCGACCGTTGCGGATGGTGAACGCCTTCACGGACGTCTCGCCGTCGGCGGTAGAGCCCACGAGGAGGAGCTCCTTGAAGACGTCGATGATGACGTAGTACACGTCACACTCCAGCTTGACAGCCGTGCGGTCAGATGTCAGCTGCGGTTCCCTCAGGTCGTCGGCCAGGAGCTTCCGGAGGACCGGCCTCATGCCGAAGATCACCTGAAGGGCGTTGGCCATCAGCCGAACGCCGTTGTCGCGCTCCTCCGTCACCTTCGTGAGCTGCCCGGTGAGCCGCTCCACCTGGGCGGCGAACTGCTCGTTGGCGTAGATCGTACGAGTGAGTTCCCCGTCCATCTCGGCGCAGGACAGGACCTCGCTGAAGTCTCGCACGCCGCCGTTGCCGTCGCTCTCCGGCCAGGTCCAGACGTGACTGCTGAAGAGATGGTTGATCTCGTCGCAGGTCGCCGGGACGACGGAACGGTTGCCGCGCTCGTCGATGATGGTGCGGGTGTGCTTGCGGAACAGACCACGGAACATGGTTGACCTCCAAGGCCACGTGCCCATACACTCCTATCCCAATTGGGCGGAGCAGGGGTTACGAAATTCATACACTATAAACTGCGTAATCCCTGCTCCGTTGATCTCTTTATAAACGTTCATGCCCTCAGGCAATATCCTGTATTATACTACTTATATTAAAATTGTCAATAGTGGTATCAAATGACAGCCAGGGCTGGCGACGCACTTACCCCTTGTCGCAGTCGGTCGCTTGGGCTAACGATGATCATATCACAAATGATATGAAGCCACTAAATTCATCCTTATCAATATTCGCGAGGTGATATAAGAGATATACCACCTCTGTTAGACTATTGACAAATTAACATAAATGATATAGTATATAGTTAGCCTATCAGCGACGATTAGGAGTATGAATAGTGCTGCGCACGCCTCTCGCAAGTATGCATGAGGAGTTCATCGGAGACATCGTGAACGGTGTCTCCGGAGGTGTCGTCGTAGCCATAAGCTACGACAGACACAACCCTCGTGAACTCCTTTGGGAGTTGACATACACCCTGCAGTCCGGCATACGTGTCCGGCAGGAGGTGAGAATCGACGAGCTCAAAACTGCCCTCCGTCAGGAGGGCAGGATGGTCCACCAGGGGAGTCTGACATTCTTCGTCAGCAGCGAGGGGGGTGCTGCCCGACTTTACGTGGGCACACTATTCCCAGACCGGAGGCATATTGTAACAAGCCTCCCTAAGGGGACACTGGAAGAGTTCTGCCGCAAACTGACGTAAACGCGTCAATGCGCCCGGAAGTCAGCTCGTGTGACTCCTGAGTTGACCCGCTAGAAAGGCTCTTGGCCGTTCCCACACCCCGGGAACGGCCAAGAATGGCACACACAATCTACCATCTAAACCGCTTGCGCTCGCAAGCTTTTTTCATTTCTGTTATAATTACCTCTAATATGGCTTCGAAATTACCAACAGTTGCAATTATCGGTCGTGCTAATGCGGGCAAAAGCTCGCTTTTTAATCGTATGGTCCGCTCACAGCAGGCAATTGTTGCTCGCGAACCCGGCACCACTCGTGACAATGTCCTTGGTAAGGTAAGTTACTATCGCAACAAGGTATCGACTGACTACGGAGACGTTATCGCGGATGATATGAAAGGCGACAGCGAAGCGCGAAGCAAGACGTACAAAACAGTACGTCGCGCGAGCACTGGAGCTAGCAACGCGGCAGATCGCCGCGATAACGTCTCCGAGTTCTGGCTCGTTGACACCGCCGGTCTTAAGGACCCTAACGACGAGTTCGAGGCAGGTATTCAGGATCAAATCCAGGAAGCAGCCGATGCCGCAGATGTAATCTTGGTTGTTGTCGACAGCACCGAGTACCCTGGTGACGAAGATCGTCTCGTTGCGAAAAAGGCACTCAAAAGCAAGAAGCCCGTAATTCTCGTCACCAATAAAGCCGACCTCAAAGATGCTATCCACAATGACGAATTCCGCCGCCTTGGCATCAAAGACATCATCCGCACCAGCGCCGAACATAATTCAGGCGTGAGTGAGCTACTCGATAAAATCGCCGAGATCATTCCAGAAGCCCACCAAGCAGAAGCTGACGACATTCTTCGCGTCGCCCTTATCGGCCGCCCAAACGTAGGCAAAAGTCATCTATTTAACACGCTCGCCGGCAAGCAGCAAGCCCTCGTAGCGAACGTTGCTGGTACTACTCGCGATCTCAACCGCGTACAAGTTGGCTACCACCAGCAAACTATCGAGCTCGTAGACACCGCCGGTATCCGCCGCCAAGGCAAGCAAGAGGTAGGCATCGAGAAATTCTCAGTCCTTCGCACACTCAATGCCATCGAAGAGGCTGACATTTGTTTCCTCTTGATGGATGTAAATGAACTTAACGTCGCTCTCGACCAAAAGCTTGCGGGCATCATCGCCGAAGCAGGTAAGGGGCTCGTACTCGTCGTCAGTAAGTGGGATAGTGTCATGGATAAAGACGCCTTTACCCGTGATGCACTTGCACCGAAGATTGCACACAACTTCGACTTCGTTCCCTGGGCGCCACTCATTTTCACTAGCAGCGTTACTGGCCAAAACGTCACAAAGCTCTTTGACCTTGCTATAGACATTCGCACTCGCCGCGAACAAGAGACAAAAACTCGCGTGCTTAACGATGTGCTGCAAAAAGCCGTAGCAAAGCACCCTCCAGCGGGCCTCAAAAACACTCATCCGAAACTTCGGTACATGGTACAAACCGATACGTTACCACCTTGGTTTGTCGTCTATGGCTCAAACCTTAAATTTATACACTGGAGCTATAAGCGCTACATCGAGCGCCTCGTCCGTGAAGCCTACAATTATTCTGGTACACCAATTAAATTTAGTTATCGCGACGAAAAGCAAATCAAGAGTAACAAAGAGCGCATCGCTAAAGGCCTAGAGCCTGTCACAAAAGCCTACAAGCAACGCAAAGAAGCCGAAAAGCACGAACAGCGCCAACTCGAGCGCGAGCCCGGAGAAGAGTAGCTCATGAAGGTCATTATTGGCCTAGGCAATCCCGAAGAAAAATACCGAGGGACCCGTCACAATGTTGGCTTCTGGGCACTTGAAGCCCTCGCTGAAACATGGGGCACTTCATTTAAGCTAGAAACTAAATTCAATGCGCGTATCGCTACAACGACCATTGCAGGCGAAAAGATTTTACTTGTACAGCCGCAAACGTACTACAACGAGGTAGGAGCCAGCGCTCGCGGGCTATTAGATTTTTATAAACTTACCACAAAAGATTTCTTGCTCATTCATGATGATCTCGCCTTGCCCCTTGGCACCATCCGTACTCGCCTTGGTGGCAGCGATGGCGGCAACAACGGCCTCAAATCCCTCGCAGGCCACATAGGTGCAGATACCGCGCGCATTAGGGTAGGGGTTTGGGTAGAACACCATCACGGAGCCGATAAAGTTGGCATCGTACTCGGTAAATTTACTCGTGATGAGCAAAAAGAGCTCGCCAAAGAGCTTCCACTTATCCAGCGCATTACGCAAGATTTTATTTCAGATACATTTGAGGCATCAACGCACAAGCCCCAAAAAGTCGAATAGCCCTCGCCGGTGATGGCGAGGGCTACCCCTTGAGCGCAGAGAAGAAGTTGGAAGGCGGTAGTGCAGTACTGTGCTATCCGTTGCGGCCGCGAGTGCTACCAGTAGACCCGCGCGAGATCTCTCGTTGCCAGTCACTTGCAGTCTCCACGAGGCCCGCCAGGCCACAGCAGAGCAGAACTAGCGCCAGCGAGAGCAGCTGAGCCCAGAGTACACACCCAGTCTCTGTCAGACCAATTGTGGCAAGAAGAAACACGATGGCGATCGCGCATTCCGTGCGTATCACCAGTCGCTCGCGTAGGGAATCGCTCTTCGGCAATCCCATGCGCGACTCCTTCGATGCAAAGTGCCTACGCACCCATCTCTTCAGTCGCCCCTCTCGATACGGGGCATACGAGCCTTCGGCACTCATGATAAGCACCATCCTTCCCTAAGGGGCGGTACGCCCGTGTCACCGAGCAATACGTAATAAGATTATATAATCAGGCTATGCATAAAGCAACTTCATAAGATACGGCACACCAGTCGGCGCTTCCTAGAACTTCAGACAACCAAAAAGCGCCAGGTAAGGGTGGGCATCACCTGGCGCCATTTGGACCCTTCATCCCACCCTGATCGGGCATAGCGTGACCCACCTCACAACATATGGAGGTCCGCCGGATAAAGGGGTTAGTATACGCACTAAAGCTTTTCTAGCGGTGATGTAGTGGAGGGTAGAATACTGCATCACACCATAGTGCGCAACCTAACATAAGTAGAATTTCCCGTAAGGGAAACTCTGTTAGAATAGGGGGTATAAGGTACTTGATGTGCCTCTCGGTCATCAATCGTATCTCATATTATCATACCTTTTGATTTATGTCAACACTTAGCGCAATAAAATACTATGAATATCAATAGCACATCACCAGATAAGCATAAGTTTCTACAGGTGTTAGCAAAAATTGACAAACCAGTGAGGACAGTATATTACAGTGGAAACCTACCTGACACACGCATGCCTACCATAGCCGTGATCGGTACACGTAAGCCAACTGCCTATGGTAAGGACATCACATACAAACTAGCTTCCGAACTCGCTAGAAAGGGCATGGTTATTGTGAGTGGCTTAGCACTCGGGGTCGACGGTATCGCCCATGCGGCTGCATGCGATGTTGGTGGAATTACTCTCGCCGTATTACCCTCAGGCTTACCACATATTTATCCATCAAGTCATCGCGGCTTAGCCGAGCGTATTCTAAAATCTGGCGGCGCTCTCATTAGTGAGTACGAAGAGACCGCCACAAATGCCTACCAAAGCAACTTTTTAGAGCGCAATCGCATCGTTTCAGGGCTTGCCGATGCAATCCTTATCACCGAGGCCGCCTCCCGTAGCGGTACCCTCAATACTGCCGCGTACGCCCTTGCACAGGGCAAGGAAATCTTTGTCGTACCGGGGAACATTACAAGTCCAATGAGCGCCGGGTGTAATGCGCTTATCAAGCAGGGTGCACATATCGTGACCGATGTCAACGATATTATTGAGCATATCGCCCTACAGCTCTTGCAGCAGCAAGCCCAACTAAATCTGGGCAGCAACCCAGCGGAATCCGCAATTATTGCCGAGCTGCAAGCGGGACTACGTGACGGCGACGAAATTCAACGAAAAACAGGGCTATCATCTACCGAATTCAACGCCAGCCTTACTATGCTCGAGGTGCAGGGGACTATCCGTGCGCTTGGGGCCAATCAGTGGACACTCCTCTAGTAGATATTGACAAACATAAGCATTACTGATATAATCATAATATACAACTCGGCATCAGGCCGGACGCACCACCACACCCGTTAGGAGCTTCACCGTGACGAAGCGTAGCATCACAATTGGTGCTGTAGTCGCAGGCCTCGTGGCCGCCATCATGTCGTTCTTCCTTCTGAACGCGGGACACAATCCCGCGACAGGAACCCAGGGCGACCCGAGCGTCGGCACCTCTCGGTACCCCGCGCCGAAGGACGCTCGCTCGATCCCGTCCAACTCGCACCACACTCCGGTACCCGCGCCCGTCGCGGTGATCGACAACCCGAACGCCGTCCCGGCGCTCTCGGACGTCAACGCCAAGTGCCAGTGGGCCGACCCGCGCGGCAAGAACCCGCCGTCCCTCCAGGACGACAACGTCGGCACCCAGAAGTTCTCGGACATGCCCGACACCGCCAGCACCAACACACTGAAGTGCGCCATCGCGCGCGCCAAGGCCGCGGGCTACTACGCCGCGGACAACTCGGTCAAGTGCGACGAGTCCGTCATCCAACTGCTCGACGAGAGTAACAACAAGCTCTGGTCGTTCAGACCGTTCTGTATGACGGTCGGCACCACCGGCAGCCCGCTCTGCAAGGTCACCCTCATCCCGACCGACTACGAAGGAAACTTTCTCCGACTGTCGGAGCCCGACCTGTCACGCCTGCAAAACTTCCGCGCGCAGGCAGTGATCGACGAAGATCCGAACGCCTACGCTAGTTGCTGAACAATTCCTACCACGGGCATTCTGCCCCGGAAAGTGTCCCCATTGGGGGGTGCCGCCCGGGGCGCTTTTCGTACAGCACTTGCATTTTACTTGTAAGCACGTTACTATAAGCCACTGTAATTTGGCAATGCATGCTAATAAATATATAGTGGATAGAGCTTATGAGTAAAAACCTAGTAATCGTTGAGTCCCCAGCAAAAGCAAAAACTATCGAGAAATACCTCGGGGGTGATTTTACGGTGCTAAGTTCCGTCGGGCACATCCGTTCAATTGCCAAGAAAACTAAGGATGGCACACCACCAATCGATGTAAAGAATGGATTTAAAACAACCTACGAAGTCGATAGTGAAAAGAAAAAAATTATCACCGAGCTCAAAAAGCAGGTAAAAGTCGTTGGTAAAGAAAACGTCTGGCTCGCAACCGATGAAGACCGCGAAGGAGAAGCCATTGCATGGCATCTTTGCGAAGTACTTGGTCTTGATCCAATTACAACAAAACGGATTGTATTCCACGAAATCACAAAGGATGCAATCACCCATGCCGTCGCAAACCCACGCACCATTGATATGAAACTAGTCGAAGCCCAGCAAGCTCGTCAAATCCTAGACCGTATCGTAGGCTTCGAATTGAGTCCTGTGGTCTGGCAAAAAGTGCCCGGCGGCAAGTCTGCAGGCCGCGTACAAAGTCCTGCGGTACGCCTACTTGTCGAGCGCGAACGTGAAATCCGTGCCTTCGAAGGCAGCAGTCAATTCCGCGTCACTGCAGTTTTTACACACGATGGCCAAGAATTCAAAGCTGAACTCGGCAAACGATTCGATAGTGAAGCTGTAGCAACAAAGTTCCTCGAAAGCCTCAAAGACGCCAATTTTGCCGTCAGTGACATTACTAAAACTCCTGGCACTCGCAATCCAGGCGCACCGTTCACGACAAGTACTTTGCAGCAAGAGGCCAACAGTAAGCTCGGTTTCGGCTCAAAGGCAACGATGGCTGCGGCGCAAAAACTATACCAAGCAGGTAAGATCACCTATATGCGTACTGATAGCGTAAACCTGTCAGGGCAGGCAATTGCCGCTGCGACAGATTACATCACTAAGACTTTCGGCCCTGAATATAGCGCGGTACGTAAATTCAAGACAAAAGCCGCCGGCGCCCAAGAAGCCCACGAGGCGATCCGTCCAACCGATATGGCCGTCGAAAAGGCAAGTAGCAGCGAATACGACCAGAAATTATACGATCTGATTCGCCGCCGCACGCTTGCAAGCCAAATGGCGCCCGCAAAGCTTGAAAACACCACAGTAACCATCACCATCTCAACGGGTAAAGAAGTATTTACAGCAAAAGGCCAGGTGATCACGTTTGATGGATTTCTCCGTGTGTATGGTGCAAGCAAAGACGAGACCTTACCAGCACTCAATGCAAACGATGAACTTACCCCAAACGAAATTACCGCTCGTCAGACATTTGCGAAGCCGCCTGCACGCTACACAGAAGGTAGTCTCGTGAAAAAGCTCGAGGAGCTCGGCATCGGCCGCCCAAGCACCTATGCAACCATCATTGATACCGTGCAGACTCGCGGCTATGTTGAACGCGGCGAAAGTGAAGGCGAGCCCCGCGAAGTAATCGTATTGCAGCTGCAAAAGGGTGAGGTAAGTCGTGAAATTGTTGAAGAAAAAACCGGCTCAACCAAGGGTAAACTTGTACCAACCCCGGCCGGTGAATTGATCGCTGATTTCTTGGGTAATCACTTCAAGCAAGTTGTCGACTATAAATTCACCGCAGATGTAGAAGAAGAATTCGACCAAATCGCCGAAGCAACCCGCCCACGCAACACTATGCTGAATAACTTTTACACGCCCTTCCATAAACTTATAGAAGCGTCTGGTGGCATTGACCGCAGCACCGTTGGCGCAAACCGTGAGGTAGGTACCGACCCAAAAACCGGTAAGCCAATCTTCGCACGCTTTGGCCGCTTCGGGCCGATGCTTCAACTTGGCGCAACAGAAGGTGATGATAAACCGCAGTTCGCACCAATGCCACGTGGTGCCCGCGTCGAGACCGTCACACTTGAACAAGCTCTTGAAGCATTCAAACTCCCACGTCGCGTCGGTACAACTGAGGACGGCCAAGAAATCAAAGCAAATGTCGGCCGCTTTGGACCATACATCCAGGTTGGTAAGTTGTATGTAAGTCTTAAAGAAGATGACCCACGTGATGTCACAGAGTCAAAAGCTCGCGAACTCTACGCAGCCAAATTACAAGCTGAGCGTGAAAAAACAATCGCAGACTTTGGTGATATAAAAATCCTCAACGGCCGCTTTGGACCATACATCACGGATGGCAAAAAAAATGCGAAAATTCCGAAAGATTCTGATCCAAAAGCTATCACCGAAGAAGAAGCGAAGAAGCTTATCGCTGAAACTCCAGCACGTAAGCCACGCACGCGCGGACGTAAATAATAATTGACTCATAGCACACTACCTTTTCTTCACTAAATTTCGCAGGCTTCCCGGCAAAGAAGGAGTATAGTTGTCCGTTGGTAGTGCAACACATAGTCCGCTCTCTGTGGCATCGCCGCCGCCACGATCCCGCAGCCGGAGTTCACGAGCTGTACACCGCATCCAGTAGACCACCAAAGGGCCGTCCCGTCCACTCGGCCCCGCTAAGCTCCCGCCTCCTAGTCTTTACTACCTGGGAATTCGGGATATTTTCGATATACGGACTTTATGGTATAGTATTATTCTACTTTTACATAGCAACGCCGCGCAATTAACAGAGGTAACATTTGACAGGCTAGGGGACTATGGTTAGCCTAACCATACTTTCATCCGAAAAAAAGTCTAAAAAAAGTATTTACCATAAGCGTCGATATTGTGGTACAATAGTTTTAGAAAGATTTGGGGTTTGACAACTAATAAGTTTTGTATTATAATCATACCTAGATTTGAATATTAAATCATCTAATATTCCCCCAGTGGTGAGGCGGGGGGCGGAGAGTTCTATAGCCATGAGCGAGTCGGTTACGACAGATACAGCAGCAAGCCTTAAGACCGCGGTCCAGGATATTCTGGCATCAATCGATCAAGAACGTGAGCGTGAGATTATCACACGCCGTTTTGGTCTCTTTGATCGCAAGGAAACACTCGAGCAAATCGGTGAGCTCCTCGGTATTACCCGTGAGCGCGTTCGCCAGCTCGAAAAAGCCATCCTTATCCGCCTCAAAATTGCAGCCGATGAAGGTAAAATCCCAGCCGTTCACGATATCGAACGCATGATCGTACGTGACCTTTCAGAAAACGGCCGAGTTGCCCGTGTGCAGGATATCGCGGGCCGTATCACCGGCAAAAACCCGACCAACGAAACCAAAGCACGTATCTCTTTTGTCGCGGAACTCTCACCACGCCTTGTTGTTATTAACGAAAACGATAACTATTACCAAGGCATCGGCATTACTGAAAACGGTGACGAGAAGAAAATCCGCGGAAACGTTGATGAAATCGTAAAGGCCGTAAAAAAACACGGTGAGCCAATCGATATTGAAACGCTCCACAGTACGCTCAACTACGAAAGCCCGTCGCAGATTCGTGCCCTTGCAAGCCTTGCAAAAAGCCTTGCAAGCCTCAAAGATGTATGGGGTCTCATTAAGTGGCCAACCGTCAACCCAAAGAATATTCGCGACAAAATCTATGTAATTCTTGCTGACAACGAAAAGCCAATGCACTTTAGTGACATTGCTAAGAAAATCAAAGACAGCGATTTTAAGCGTAAAGACGTCACCACTCAGGCAATCCACAACGAACTCATCAAAGATAAGCGCTTCGTGCTCATCGGTCGCGGTATTTACGCCCTCGACAGTTGGGGCTATGCTAAGGGTACCGTCAGTGACATCATCACTAAGGTTCTTAAGAAGGCTGGCGAGCCACTCCACCGCGATGAAATCGTAAAGCGTGTACTAAAAAGCCGCCAAGTAAAAGAGACAACAATTCTCCTCAACCTCCAATCAAAGCAAGAATTCAAGCGCGTAGCAAAAGCTACCTACACGCTTGCCGATGAACCCGCTAAAAACTAGCCAAGATAGCACCAAAAATAGAAGGGGCCGAGGATCACGCCACGGGCCTTCTTTTTATGGAAATACCCGCGATTATCCCGCAGCAGATGACGGCTAAGCTTGCAAAATTAACAGAGGTATGATATACTAACCGAAAGAATATTATGTCATTCATCCTTACATTCATCAATATTTTATTGCAGTGGTACGTTTGGCTCCCAATCGTACTAATTTTGGCATTTATGACTTGGCGCAACTACCAGCGTGTTGATATTGTAAAGGATATCGAAACAGTCTTGCTTACGCTTGAGATTCCACGGGCGAACGATAAATCCGAGCTTGCCGCCGAGCAAATGTTTGCCAGTCTCCACGGTATTTTGCGTGACGCCAAAGAATTAAGAGCAAACAATGGCTACCAAGAACACCTCAGCTTCGAGATTGCATCGGTCGGTGGGAGCATCCAGTTTTACGTCTGGACACCAAAGTCACTCCAGAACTTTGTAGAAGGGCAGATCTACGCTCAGTATCCACAGGTGCAAATCCACGCAGCAGACGAGGACTATACCTCACACGAACGGCATCATAGTGTTACTTACACCACTGAAATTACACTTTCAGATAAAGAATTCTTGCCAATCAAAACCTTCCAAAGCTTTGAAGTTGACCCGCTCGCCGGCATCACAGGCACGCTCGCAAAGCTTGAGAATACCGATGAAGAAATCTGGATCCAAATGCTCGTTCGTCCAGTAGAAGACGACTGGCACAAGGCTGCCGATACGTGGACTCGTTCTGTAAAATCTGGCGGATTTAACCTTTTTGGCGGCAATGGTGGTGGTGCGGCAAAATATTTTGCTGGCCTTTTTGAAGTTCTTTGGGCACCACCAGAGCAAGGGAAAACCGGGGCTACCGCGGAAATCTCCGAGCGCAACAAAACTCGTATTGCTGAGGCTGAAAAAAAAGCAACAAAACTTGGCTACCAGGTAAAAATCCGCATTGCATACCTCGGTGAAAATATCTCTGATGCCAAACTTCGCATGCAGGGGATCGTTGGTACATTCAAACAATTCAATAGTACTAACCTTAATGGTTTTAGGAGTTCAAACGACAGCTTCGCAAAAGAAGCGCTGCAGAAATACCGCATGCGCCTCTTCGCAGATCGCGGCTACCTCATGAATATCGAGGAAGTAGCGAGTGTGTTCCACCTCCCTCACACAAATGTCGAGACACCAAACATCGTTTGGGCAAATACAAAGACTGCCGAACCGCCTGCAAAGCTACCGGTTCTCAGCGGAGACCCCGCGCACGACGAGAATATCTCCGCCTTTGGCATGACCAACTTTCGTGGCGTCAATCATCAGTTCGGTATGATGCGATACGATCGCTCACGTCACGTTTATATCATCGGGCAGACAGGCGCCGGTAAATCGGGCCTTTTGGAACTATTTGCACTAAGCGACATATTCCATGGTCAAGGCTATGCTATTATCGATCCTCACGGCGACTTCGCTATTAACAACATGCGCTTTATACCGGGGTCACGTCTTCAAGATGTCGTATATTTTAATCCGGCCGACACGCAGTACCCCCTCGGGTTTAATCCACTCGAAGTAACAAATCCTGCACAAAAAACGAATGTAAGCTCCGAAGTTATCGGGGTGCTGAAACGTATGTTCGGTGAGTCTTGGGGCCCACGTCTCGAATATATTTTGCGATACACCATTCTTGCGCTGCTTGATCGGCCAGAAACGACAATGCTCGACATCACCCGTATGCTTACGGATAAAAAGTTCCGCAAAGACACACTCAGCTACTGCACCGACACCGTGGTGCTACAATTCTGGAATATTGAGTTTGCAAGCTGGACTGATAAATTCCAGGCTGAAGCTATTGCGCCAGTACTCAATAAGGTAGGGGCATTCACGGCTAATCCAGTTATCCGTAATATCATTGGCCAGCCAAAGAGCACCTTTAACATTCGCCAAATTATGGACGAGGGGAAAATTCTTATAGTCAATCTCTCTAAGGGCTTGATTGGTGAAGACAACGCCAGCATCCTGGGGTCTTTCCTTGTCACAAAGATTCAGCTAGCAGCAATGAGTCGTAGCGATATACCTGACATCCAAGACCGTCGACCGTTCTACCTATATGTGGACGAGTTTCAGAACTTCGCCACTGATTCGTTCGCCACCATCTTGTCCGAGGCGCGTAAGTACGGCCTTAACCTTACCGTGGCCAACCAGTACATATCGCAGATGAACGAAACAGTGCGCGATGCCGTGTTCGGCAACGTTGGCACAATGATCACATTCCGCGTTTCTGCGGATGACAGTCCAATTCTTGCGAAGCAGTTTGAGCCACAGTTTGAGCCAAACGACCTCCTACAGATGCACAACCGTAACTTTATTATAAATATGGTTATTAATGGCGAGAAATCGCCCGCCTTCAGCGCCAAAACGCTCAACCTGCCTCCACCGCAGGATGACAACACCGGCCGTATTATTCAATGGACACGCGAATATTACAGCCGCAACCGTGAAGATATTGAGCGCGAAATCTCTGACCGCATCCTGCCACCCGAGAATCTCACCGTAAAGCGCCCAGGCCCTGCCTATACTGCACCAAAAAGCCCCGAGCAACGCGAACAAGAGCGTCTTGAAAAAGAAGCAGCTATGCTCGAGCAAGGCAAAACCTGGCCAATTAGCAATGTAACCCCAGACGAAGTAAATACTGCTCTCCAAACAGCAAAAGAGGAGGGGAGTAAAACTACTGAGATAACAGAGGTAGTTCAGGGGGCTCACAAGGCTCCAATTGAACCAATTGGCTCTGCTGTAAATAGTGAAGAAAAGCCAAAGAGAAAACGTTCACGAAGCCGTAAGCGTAAAAGCTCCAGCTCAGATAATAGCGCCCCTGCTCCTGCATTAGGAGCATCGAAGCAAAAAGAACCAAATGACGCTGGCGTGTTATCCATACGCTAGCCTATACGTAGTTATAATAATAGAGGGAGAAACAATATGGATGAACAACCTCAGTACCAACCTGAGTCATGGGTGATCTTTAAGCACCTCGAAACAATCCGCTTCGGTAAAATTGTTGGCGGACTCTTTAGAGATAGGGAGTGGCTATACGTTATAGAGAATCCTCTAAACAAGGGAATATTCAAAGTAAAAGAATCTGACGTTTTCGGCCTGCTAAAGAAGTAGCAGAAAGTTATCAGAACAAATATAGAACATTATGAGTTCAACGACAAGTCACTGATAATCAACGGTTTTGCCATCTTTTTCAACAGAGCGTTTATCGACATACATGCAGCTTAGCACGTGGGAGAAGGTTGTCGGTGAGTGCGGGTGATTGGTTCATAAGAACTAAAATCCTTTCATAAATATTGATAGGGAGATAGTATTACAAACCTAATTTTATGTATATACCTTACGTCGCACAATGTTTGTTTTACGACTTACAATATATAATTGAATGACGAATCAGCAATACCTTCAATGTGAGTGCTATATACCTATATATTTAGTCCATGGCTTTGTTCAAGGGGAGCCTTCACAACCAAATGGTACTTATAGCCTATAGCGACAATAATGGTTAGTTAACATGTAACACTTACTCAACTCAAGCATAGCCTTTGCGCTGTAGCATTTGCTACAATACCACTTTATAAAATTCACCAGAGTTTTCCACAATCATTTATTATAAAATTTGCAATTTTTAAATTTTATTCTCCCCTATCCTTTTTCCTCTCCTTATGGTATTTGCAATTAACCTGCTTCGGTATCATAATATATATTTCTCTCCATACTGAAAAATAGAACACAAATAGAACACTCACTTAAGCGGTGAGGAGAGCGTGTTTACTGATAGTAAGCTCGTCCACCAATACGGACATCAAGATATTTCGGCGCTATATCCTTACCTGTCAAATAACGCACCGCCCGTGCAGTATCCTCTGCCTGATCAGCTGCAGGTCGGTCTATACTTATCTTCACGGGGTAGCCCACCCTTTGCATAGACACGAGCAATTGATGCGTTGTATCCGCAGGCAGAATTACTTGGCTCACTGATAGGCCTTGCTCGTGTAAATGTCCAATGATTAGACCAATAAATCCTAAAAACCGATTACTCGCAAGCACCTGATTGTTCACAGTTTGTATGCCCGTTTGGTCAACGACCTCGACAGTTGGGTCGGCATAATAATTACGGGCAAAAGCGACGCCATTTTTATCCACATATAGTCTTGAAGCTCCGGTTTTCCAGCTTACAACAGGTTTACGCATGGTGAGAGTAAGCGTTGCAGTACCAATCTGACGATGCGTGGTATTAAGCGAAATATTGCTCACCTCGGGGAACCCATGATTTTGCATGTAGGTTGCGGCACTGCCTCCATTAAAGCTTGCTCGATTACGTTCAAATGGATGCGAATCCAAATAATGCTGAATTTCATCAGTATAAGGCTTTGTATTAAGCGGCTGCGACGCACCGTTATCTGTCGCAATTTGTACAGTAACGATCGACTGCCAAATCATCCAGGCAAGTCCAACAATAATAGCAAGCACGACAAAAAGTATCGTACCTAAACGACGACGATGACGACGTAGATGATGCGCCTGCACGCGTGTTGACTGTAATTCTGAGTTATGTTCACTTACACTCGAGACTCCCGACGATAAACTCCCTGTAAGTGTACGATTGCGCCTAAAGGCATGGCGCTGTAAGTCATCAAAATCAGCTACCCCACCCTTTTCGCGCATGAGGGCAGAACGTCGACCTTGTCTCTGTTGTTTTTTTCGCAATAAATTCATAGAAGCCTTCTTCCCTACATTGTAGCAGGGGTCCCTTCGTCTACCTAATTGCGCTTATGATCAGCTTCGCCAAGTCTTGTGCCGCATTCGGACGCGCAAAACGATACAAGTTTCGCGCCAGCACTTCACGACGCTCCGTATTGTTACAAAGGCCAATTAATAGATTAGCAAAGCCATCGTTTTCACCAAGCGTTTCACTGTCTTCTACGATTTCAGCCGCATCCGCCGCCTTATATACTTTGGCGTTTTTGAGCTGGTCACCGAGCGATCGCGCCGGAATCATCACGACAGCTTTTCGAAGCCCCGCCAATTCTTGCATGAACGTTGCACTGCCGCGCGCCACAACAACGTCCGCTGCGCCTAGAACTTCATGCATGTTCTCAAACACAAACGGCACAGCTTTAAAATTAGCATGCTCTGACGCTACATCTGCAACCATCTCGTAGTTCTTTTTACCGGTGATATCGAAAATAGAAATATGTTCTCTAGCAAGCTGGGGCGCCACACGCACCATTCCTTGGTTAATCCACGCTGCGCCAAGTCCGCCACCAGTCGCTACGATCAGTTTTTCTTTTGCATTAAACCCAAGCTTCTCTTTGAGCTTTGACTGCTCATCATCGCTGAGCGGACGAAAGCCTTCGGCAATTGGCACACCAGTGTAATGCGACTTGCGCAAATCATAGGGATAATTATCAAGTGGAGAGCCGGTTGCGATAACTTTAGCAAATCGCGATAATACGCGGTTCGTAAGGCCAGGTCGGGTGTCTGAATCATGAATAACAAGCGGAATATGGAGTAGCCAGGCAGCAATACCAAGTGGCAGACAAACATACCCACCTTTTGCAAACACAACATCAGGGCGATGAGTAATTAATAGGCCAAAGCTTTCAAAAAACCCTGCAATAATCCTGCTCAGGTCTCGCAGATTACCCCACACAACACTAGGTACCGTAAAGTGCTGCCAAAATGTTAAGTGCGAATAGCGCCGAAATTTACCCGCAGAGATTGTTCGCACCTCAACTGGCACCGCCGCATGAGCCATAAGACCACGCGACTGTTCTTCAAAAGCCGCGTCACAAACAAAGGTTACTTGAAGATTAGGCTCGATGGCACTAAGCCGATTGATGACGGCGAGAACCGGCGTAACGTGTCCGCCCGACCCGCCTCCGACTGCGAGAATCTTCATCGTTAGTATCTCCTTTAATAGTTATTGCCTTATGGATAGTATAACGCGACAACTGGAATGCAAGGCCAAGTGACCCGGTAATAAACACCATACTTGTACCCCCAAAACTCAAAAGCGGTAACGTAATACCTGTCAGGGGCATCAATCCAATCATCGAAGCTACATTCATCATCACATGTGCCGCCAGCCAGCCAAATATACCAGCAACGGCAAGCCGCATTGGCATATCAGCGAGGTGATCCGTAATACGCAGCAAACGCGTCAGTAGCGCAGCAAATAATCCCAAGATAATTGTTGTACCAACAAAGCCGAATATCTCGCCCAGAATGGCGAAGATCGAGTCATTTGTCGCCTCAGGCAAATAGCCCGTTGCCTGAATGCTGCGCCCAATACCACGACCAAACATACCACCGGACCCTAACGCAATCATCGCGTTTTTAATCTGATAGTTGTTGTCGTCTGCTTGCGCACTATCCGTCGCAGCATTATCACCGCTAAAGAATGTTGCGATACGCTCCATGCGATGCGGTGCACTAATAATTGCAATAATACCGAGCACAACGCAGGCCAGGCCAATGCGTGCAAGCAAACGCCATTTCATCGTACTGACAATAAACATCGCCGCAATCATCGAGCCCATTGCAATACCGGTACCCATATCTTTTTGCAAAACAGTAACAACAAATAATGCCACGCCGGCAATAAGTGCCATTGGGTACACCGTCTCTTGTAGGCTGTTGATCTTACCCTCTTGATAGCGTTTACCCAAAAACCCAGACATATAAATTAACAACGCAAATTTCAACGCCTCAGCCGGCTGTAAACTCCCCAGCGGGCCAAGGTTAAACCAACGATACGCACCCAACGTATTAGTTGCTATTTTATCAATATGCAACAAATTACCGGCTACAAAAAGTAATATACAGAGTGCAAATCCAATCTGAACAAGTCGCCAACTATACTTCTGCAATGTTGCAAATGGAATTACGGCCATCAGCCCAAATGCCATCGCTGCAATACCAAGACTCGCGAGCTGCTTAATGACAAAATAGTTACCCGTATAAAAATCAGTGCTATGGACCGAATTCAACAAATTAGCGCGTGCTGGGCCAATCGCATACATTACAATTACTCCAATAAGCATCAAAAGCCCCATAAACAGTGTTATGCGGTAATCCGGCCGATGTCGTCGCTGCCCTGCGACAATATCAACCGAAGATGCCGACTGTGGCATGCGTCGGCCAGCAATCGCCATGTTAAATATACCCCCCACTCAGCGCAAGCAGCAGGCCAATAAAAGCTGCAACACACGCAATCACCCAAAATCGCATTGTAACTTTTACCTCCGGCCAACCAACTGCTTCAAGATGATGGTGAATTGGTGCCGAGATAAAAATACGATGATGGAGTAGTCGCTTAGAAGTAATCTGCAACAAGCTTGAACCCGCCTCAACAACAAAGAGGATACCAATGATTGGGAGTAAAAAGAGTGTATTCGTAAGCATCGCCACAACGCCAAGGCTTGTACCAAAGGCGAAGCTCCCTACATCTCCCATAAAGAATCGTGCAGGATAAATATTAAACCAAAGATAACTGAGCAGCGCACCAACAACCGTGAAACAAAAGCCAGCAATCTTTAGATGTCCTTGCAATAACGCAATCGTGCCAAACGCAGTAAATGAAATTGAAAGCAATCCACCCGCGAGCCCATCCAGCCCATCACTAATATTTACTGCATTACCAGTTGATACAACGGCAAAAACAAAGATAGCAATAATCCAAATGCCCACTTGCCAGTCACCTATAAATGGAATGTGTACCGAATCATATCCGAGCTTAAAGTAGAAAAACCAACCAAGTACAATCGCCATTATGGTAATCATTGCAAATTTCAGACTCGAACGAAGCCCAGCGACCCCCTTACCCTGCCCACGAATATTAATAACATCATCAAGCAAACCAACCCCTGCCCCACCAACAAGCGCTGCAAGCGGCAACCACGTCTCAGCACGATCACGATTAAAGAAAAATGTCACTACGGCGATGGAGAGAACACCGATAATACCCGCCATCGTTGGAATATTACGCGTAAACTTCTGCGCATGCAATCTGGTAAATACTTCAAGTTTCTCCCCTGTCGTACTCGTACTGCGTTGTCGTTTCCAGAACCTATATCGATAAGCAAAATAAGTATATACCGGCGTCAGCGCCATAGCGAGTAAAAACGAGCCAATACTGAGAATAAATGTTGCGTTAATATCGCTTGTAAAAGACTGTAGGTTCATATGCATATTGTACTCTATCACTTCTGTGGCGTCAGGCCCAAATAATTAATAAGCCAATTGGAGATTGTGTTAAAGATGGGTTTCGCGTCAGTACCCCCGCCCATTGACTTATCTTTGTCAGAAATCTCAACCATAACTACATAGCGTGGGTTGTCAGCCGTCGCCCCACCAAACCCAAGATATGTGCCGATCGTCTGGTCATTTATATATTTACCGTTTTTAATGGTCTGCGAGGTACCAGTCTTACCCCCAATAAAATATCGGTCCGAACCATCATGCGGATTATACGTAGCATAATGTGCCTCGTGCACCATCTCACGCACCACTTGGGACGTCGCTGGCGTTACAACAACTGCCGCTTTACTAGCATTCCTCGCTTCCGTAAATACGCCATCGTCGCTAACTGTACCATTAATAACTGTCGGGTTGTAGTAGACTCCCCCATTAATAACCGAGCAAAAACCACTTGCCACCTGCAACATCGTTACATCCATCCCCTGTCCAAATGCCATATTACTATAGCGCACTGCATTACCCTGCACATCGGCTGGGGATACAATCACACCCTGCTGCTCATTCGCAAGCTCAATACCTGTAGCTTTGCCTAATCGGAAGCGGTTGTAAAAATAATTGTACATCGTATCGCGTGCTTGGCGCGTAATATAATTGCCATCACCAAGTCGCTCAGCAATCGTCACCATACCTGTATTAAGTGACCAGTTCAACGCCGTTTGCATTGTAATATTACCCGTTACTGCTGCCGTTTTTGTCGCATTGTTAATCGTGATATCATCGATCTTAATCTGTCCAGTGTTGTCATATGTCGAGGCTGGAGTAATGACCCCTTTATCAACACCCGTCGCCACAGTAAATGTCTTAATGTCAGATCCAGGTTCGTATGGTACTGAAATAATATCATTATTAAGCTGTGCCACGTCAGTTACTTTATTGAGTTGGGATGGATCATACGTAGGTACATTCGCCATTGCAAGCACCTTGCCAGTTTGTGGATCCATAACAATTGCGCTAGCGTGGTCAGCCCCGCTCTTTGCTACACCGTCTGCGAGAGCTTGTTCCGTCTCAGCCTGAATATTACGATCAATCGTCAGCACCATGTTCTGGCCGTTCACTGCAGGTTGGCGAATGTTTTTATCAGATACCGTAAGAGGCACATCGCGAATATCTGTCACCGTTTTAAGCAGTCCGTCTTTGCCCTTTAGCTGAGCATCATTTGCTTGCTCAAATCCATATTTACCTTCACCATTTGCATCAACAAATCCAAGCACCTGGCTTGCTAGCTGACCCTCGGGGTACACCCGTTGGCTCACCCCATCGAATCCAACACCAGCTAAGCGTTTCTTCTTCAGCATTTCTGCTTGCTGCATAGTTACTTTTGTTGCAAGCACCTGATAGCGCGAATGGCTCATATCGAGATACTGTGCGAAATTATCACGTACATTCCCTCCAGCGATACTATTAAGTGCCGATATTACAGCACTCTTGTCGGTTACCTCTGTTGGGTCGGCCCACACGGTATACACCGTCTGATTCATCACCAGCTTTGCCGGCGTTGAGCCATCCATTGCATAAATCTCACCCCGCTTTGCATGGAGGGTGAATTGTTTCACTTGCTCCTGATCCGCCTGCGCAACATATTTCTCATACTGCACTACCTGAATATAAAAAAGTCGCGCGATAAAGATTGCCACTACAGCAAGAGTAACTATAGCAATCTTTTTCGCGCGACTTCCTTGGGAAAAATGCAGTTCCATGAGTTTTACAGGTTTAACTACTACTCACTCACGCTCTGAACATTTGTCGGGGTCGTCATTGCCTTTGCAACGTTAGAATTTTTGACAGTTTGCAGTGCTGTGAGGCGAGCATTCTCAACTTCTAGGTTATCCTTCTGTTCGGTCAATGAAGAAATCTTGTCTGAGATCGCATTGGCAGCATAATCATACCCAGACACTCGGGTAGCCTGCGTTAAGTATATCAAACCTAACACCGTAATCATAAGAGCAACAAGTACGGTATGGCTGATTGGGCCGAGTTTTACAGCAGAGGCAAAAGCAACTGTATTTTGATTGCGTTGCCAGTTAGTTTGGCGCCTGCTATTAAATTGTACGGTTCGGTTATATGACATTGTGGTGGTTTTTTCTTTTTGTATTTGTTAACTTGGTGCTCTGCCGAGAGTTTTTATCCTCGGCAGAGCTAGAGTGCGAAGCGCCTATTTAACGTGTACGTCTACGTTTGCAGCTTCGTCTTGGTATTGTACTGGGATATGTACTGGCATTGCAGTTACCCCTCCTTTTTTTGTTTTATTTTTTCACTGCGACGCGCAATTTTGCACTGCGTGATCGCGGGTTGTGAACATCTTGAATGGCCCCATCAATCGGACGCTTGGTCACCATCTCGAGCTCTGCCTCGTAACCACTTCTTGCCTGTTCAGCAAAATAGCGCTTTACGATGCGATCCTCCAGGCTGTGAAAGCTAATGACGCCAACTCGACCACCTTTTTTCAGCAATCGAGGGAGGAGCGGCATCACTTCACGAACCTGGTGGAGCTCATCGTTGACCTGGATCCGTATGGCCTGAAAGGTGCGTGTCGCTGGGTGGGTTTTCTGCCACTTGCCGACATGTGATTGCTTGATAACATCCGCGAGCTGCCCTGTCGTTTGTATAGGCCGGGCGGCGATAATCGCTTCGGCATAGCGCTTTGCTGTGCCTGGTGACTCCTCGCCATATTCTCGTATGATTCTGGTTAACTCATTGCGTTTTGCAGTGTTAACAATCGCCTCAGCCGTTAAGCTTTGTCGATTATCCATCCTCATATCGAGGGGTCCGTCATGTTGAAATGAGAACCCTCTTGCTTGCATATCAAGCTGCGGTGACGACACCCCCAAATCAATTAATATTATATCGAATTGCTTCCCTTCGCTTGCGAGCTGTTTTGCAGCACTAAGATAGTCGGTATGCAATAAACGAGTTCCTTTGTCAGAAAACTCACCTAGGTGTGCGATCGCAAAATCGTCGCGATCAACCAAGGCCGATTCGATATAATTATCTGTCTTCTCCAGTACAGCTCTCGCATGACCGCCATACCCCGCCGTCAAATCGAGATAATTCTCGCCTGATTGAGGTTGCAGTAATGCAATTACCGACTCGAGTAATACAGGAACATGAAGTGGTGGATGTTCTTTTATACTCATAAACGAAATTATACCATCTTTATAGCTTTCCTGCACGAACAGTATAAGCTTTAAAGGATGAATTTCGTCAACTCGAGATCACCAAACTGGTAGCAAACCTATATTTGTTTTCGCATGGTGTGTTTGTTTTTTGTGTATAAGTGAAGATAAGCGCCGACGGTGATTTCTAAGAAACCCATAGTCCGATTTGCTTATCTAAGAGAGACTTATGTGTGAGGTGGAGTTTTTTTGGGAGGTGTTGTGTTAGAGGAAGGTACATTCGACTATTTTTAATGTGGGTCGATAGACCACTGGTTCACCACCAGATTGTTGATCTCGAGGATGTCACTAATTTGTTAAAGTGCAGAAAAACGGTTAGGTATCAGAAAAAATGAGGCATTGACTACCCACGTGCTGGCGCGATAATACAACCGGCTACATGCTTGTGTGGTAGTTGGCTAATAGGCTGTGTCATGGTTTAGTCCGTACCCTTCACCTTGCGGCGATTTTTGTATTTTTATTGTTGTGGTGTTTGTGTTGTGCGCAATCGCTTACGCTTATTCCACTGAACCCATCATAAACTGGTCTGATTACAACTGCAATACCATTTTTTGACAACTTTTCGTATTGTGGTTACATTTATCCACAGATTTGTGGATAACAGACAAGGCCCCCAGATATAAAAAATACCACTCCCCTTTATATGGTCGTGGTAATTTTTGCTATACAAGACGTCATTGCTTCTATTTTTGCAATTGTAGTACAAGCCAAACAAGGAAGAGGCTACTGAATGTGACAGCGTTTGCTACCGCCATCTTCGGATTGTATGGTTTCTTCTCTTGGACATGAGCTTCGGTAGTAGGTGCTGCAGGTTTCATTGCTAACATTCACTATAGCACGCTTATGCTAAAAAGTCAATCGATACACCTGTTGCTTAAAAGATGGTCTTCATTGAAGTCAAAACTGACCATTCACTAAAAATATCCAACTTCATTAGGTAAAGTAAATACGCATTAATTGACGCGCAACCGCATCCGAATCATGGCGGATAAAACTTCGTGAAGCTAAGAGTGGGTCGCTTGATTGCGCACCACCCCAAGCGTGCCTAGCTAAGATCGGCGCTGCACGAAACTGATAATGTTGTTTTTTTAATTCGGGAATGTTAAATGACACGGCATATTCATTTTCTTGAGCATAGCGCTTCATCAGCTCTTCTGATGGTGTATCGTTGTTAAAAACCACATAATCAAGAAACTTACCACCTACAAGCCGTTCAATTTCATCAGCAAAATCTTTTACGGTGAATCCATTAGTTGGCCCTGGTTTTGTGACAAGATTCGTCACATACACGCATTTCGCTTTCGTGCGCCTGAGGGCACGTTGAACCCCATCAATCACAAGTGCAGGCGCAAGGCTACCGTACAAATGGCCCGGTGCGATCACCACCATATCCGCATCCATAATCGCGCGCACTGCTACAGGACTAGCATCCGCCTCAGGCTCAAGCCAAATATGAGGACGTGGCATTAAGGCAGCCTCAGCCTCTCTAATGCTGCATTCGCCGATAATCGGCGTACCGTCGACGCCTTCTGCGCAGAGCCTTACATTTCTAAGAGTAATCGGCTAAAC
>Ga0207674_10001061_pt1 | contig 35743 bp, 31 predicted proteins | sample KBSCornC72_FD_184303 | JGI IMG/M metagenome (GOLD analysis project Ga0207674, IMG submission 184303) | Corn rhizosphere microbial communities from Kellogg Biological Station, Michigan, USA - KBS Corn C7-2 (SPAdes) (version 2) | ecosystem: Host-associated > Plants > Roots > Rhizosphere > Soil ...
CGGCACGGACGAGCACGGCCAGAAGATCGAGCGCGCCGCCGCCGCCGCAAACAAATCGCCGCAGAAATTCACCGATATCATCTCCAACGAATTCCGCCAGCAGTGGGAAGTTCTCGGCTTGCAGATCGACCGTTTCCAGCGCACCACCGATCCCAAGCACGCCAAAGTCGTCCAGGATCTCTTCGACCGCTGCGTCAAAAGCGGCTACATCTACAAGAGTCAATACACCGGCGAGTACTGCGTATCGTGCGAACTATACGTCACCGACGCCAAGCCCGGCGACCCTTGCCCGGATTGTGGACGACCCACCGAAACAGTCACCGAAGAGAATTTCTATTTCAAGCTCTCGGCGTTCCAGGAACGTCTGCTCCAGTTTTACGAGGACCATCCTGAATTCATCCGCCCGGAGTCCCGCCGCAATGAGGTCATTGCTTTCGTCAAGCAGGGCCTTAAGGACGTCTCCATCAGCCGGACCACCATCAAGTGGGGCATTCCCGTCGCGAATCAAGCCCCCCACGTGTTCTACGTCTGGTTCGACGCACTTTCGACGTACATGAGTGCAGTCGATGGCGAAGGTCTCTGGCCCGCCGACCTCCACCTGATCGGCAAGGAGATTCTACGTTTCCACGCCGTCTATTGGCCGGCTTTTCTGTGGGCCGCCAATCTCCCCCTGCCCAAACAACTCTTTGCTCATGGCTGGCTGCTGTTTGAAAACGACAAGATGAGCAAGTCCAAGGGCAACATGGTGCGCGCCACGCCCATCAAGGAGGCCCTTGGAGCCGACGCCCTGCGATATTACCTGTTGCGCGAAGTAGTCTTCGGCCAGGACGGCAATTTCAGCTACGACGCCTTGGTCCAGCGCTACAATTCCGACCTCGCCAACGGCCTGGGCAACCTCGCCACCCGCACGCTGGCGATGATTCATCAGAATTACAGCGGCACGATTCCGAACGGGCCGGGCGACCCCGCCATCGCCCAGGCCGCGAGTCTCGCCGTCGATAGCGCCCTCGATTCCTTCGAGTGGCTGAACTTCTCGAAAGCGCTCGAAACCATCTGGAGCCTGATCAGCGCCGTCGACAAGTTCATCGTCGAGCGGGCTCCCTGGAATCTGGCAAAATCGGGCGACAAAGCTAAGCTGGCTGATACGCTTTACACCGCCGCGGAAGCACTGCGGATCGTGACCGCCCTGGTCTATCCAGTGATCCCCGAATCAGCCGCAAAGATCTGGGCCCAGCTCGGATTCCGAACCCCTCTGGACGCCATCCGCATCGCCGACCTGGACTGGGGCAAGCTCGCGGCTGGTCAGGACATCGAACCGGCAAGTGGAGTGTTTCCAAGGGCTGACGTAAGAACTATGATCGAAAAGATGAAGGAAGGCGAAGCCGCCGAACTGGTCCGCCAGCAAACCCTCATGGGTGTCAAGACGGCTCCGTCGGCTTTGGTTGCAGCAGATGGTAGTTCGCATATCACTATTGACGACTTCATCAAGGTCGACTTGCGGGTCGGAGAAGTCAAAACCGCCAATGCCGTCAAGGGTGCGGACAAATTACTTCACCTGCAGGTTGATATCGGCGAGGCCAAGCCGCGTTCAATTGTCGCTGGTATTGCTTTGGCTTACAAGCCAGAAACTCTAGTAGGACGTAAAGTTGTCATTGTCGCCAATCTGGCCCCACGCAAGTTACGAGGCTTGGAATCGCAGGGCATGATCGTGGCGGCCTCGCTTGAAGGAGGCAATCCCGTACTCGCCAGCTTCCTCGAAGACGTGCCTATCGGTGCTCGCCTGAAGTGACGCGCGTTTAAAGTGATTGACTCCCACTGCCATCTCGATAACCCCCAGTTCGATCCCGACCGTGAGGCCGTCATCGACCGCGCCCTGGCCGCTGGAGTCGAGCGAATGGTGGTTATCGGCACAGGCGACGGCCCGCCCGACCTCGAAGCCGGTATCCGCCTGGCGGATCGCTATGACCCGATCTACGCCACCGTGGGGGTCCATCCACACGATGCCTCCAAAGCGACTCCGGAGACCTACAAACACCTGCGGGAACTACTCCAGCACCCCAAGGTGATCGCCCTGGGCGAGATCGGCCTGGATTATCACTACGACCATTCCCCGCGCGAGACCCAGCGAGAGGCATTTCTAGAGCAGATGCTGATCGCGGGCGAGGCGCGCAAGCCCATCGTGATCCACACACGCGAGGCCTGGGAGGACACCATCGCGCTGCTTGAAGTCTACTGGAGACCCCACGGGCTGGGCGGCATCATGCACTGCTTTTCGGGCGGTCCCGACCAAGCCGCGCTGTGCCTGGATCTCGGATTCCACCTCAGCTTCGGCGGGATCGTGACTTTTCCCAAGTCGGCTGAGATCCAGGAAGCCGCGCGCCGGGCGCCGGCCGACCGGATTCTGATCGAAACCGACGCGCCTTATCTGGCGCCGGTCCCGCACCGCGGTAAGCGCAACGAGCCCGCCTTCGTCGCCGAAACGGCGCGCAAACTGGCGGAGCTTCGCGGCGTCACGCCGGAAGAGATCGCCCGAATTACCTCTGAAAACTTCCTGGGATTCGTGAGCAAGACTTAGTAGCGGCCTCGGCCACCACCACCGCCGCCGCCCCGGTTCCCACCGCGTCCGCCCCCGCCGCCAAATCCTCCGGCGCCGCGACCACGTCCACCACCACCGCCGCCAAATCCCCCGCCCGCCGGCTTGGGACGCGCCTCGTTGACGTTTAAAGCCCGTCCGTTCATCTCGGCGCCATTCAACTGCTGAATCGCAGTTTCCGCCTCGTGCTGGTCGGGCATTTCAACGAATGCGAACCCTCGGGGCTGTCCCGTGTCGCGATCCGTGACGATGTTTACGCGATCCACGTTTCCGTACTGCGCGAACGCGGCGTGCAACTCGTCCTGGGTGGTTTGGAAACTAAGATTCCCGACAAAGATGTTCATCTTGGGTAAAAGCTCCTTTAGGATTCGAACTGTCTCTGTCTGATCGCGGTGGCCGCCCGGGCAAAGACACGAAGGTAGTTTACCAAAAGACGCCTCCCGCTCGGCTGTGTCGAACGAACCGCCTGCTTTGCTACACTCAAACATCGCTATGGCATTCGGCAAAATCGGCCAGACCCTTACGGCCATCGAGATATTCGATCTGGTTCGCAAGGATCTCGACCAGGTGGAGCGTGAGATCGGCCTGGAATCGATTTCCTCGGTTGAAGCCGTCACCTATATCGGGCAGTATCTGCAGTCCGGCGGCGGCAAGCGGCTGCGCCCCATCCTGGTGCTCCTGTGCGGAAAGCTGTGCGCCAACGCCTCCGGACCAGCCCATCCCGGGCTGACGCGCATAGCCGCCGTGATGGAGATGATCCACACCGCGACGCTGGTGCATGACGACGTCATCGATATGGCCAGGACCCGCCGCGGACGTCCTTCCATCAACGTGGTGTGGGGCAACCATACTTCGGTTCTGGCCGGCGACTGGCTGTACATGCAGGCCTTTCACGTGGCCCTGCGCGAGCGGAATTTCGCCATTTTGGACGTGCTGATCAGCCTGACCCAGATGATGGTGGAAGGGGAACTGCTGCAACTGGAGCGCATCGGCAAAATCGGGGTGACCGAAGCCGATTACATGGAACTGATCGACCGCAAGACAGCCAGCCTGTTCTCGGCGTGCGCGCGTCTGGGCGCGGTGTGCGCCAACGCCGGGGCGGAGATCGAAAATCGCCTGGGCGAATACGCCTGGAACCTGGGCATCGCGTTCCAACTGGTGGACGACATTCTGGATTTTACCTCCAGAGAAAAGATCCTTGGAAAACCGGTGGGCAACGACCTGCGCGAGGGAAAAGTCACGCTGCCGCTAATTTACGCTCTGGAAACAGCCGAGCCCGAAGAACGCAAGCTGGTCGAAACGGTGCTCACCGACGGCAATTACGATCAGGTGCCGTGCGCCAAGATTCTGCACATCCTTAACCGCCACGGATCGATCGAGCGCGCGCAGGAACGCGCCCTCAGTTTCACCCGCAAAGCCCGCGAGATCATCGCCGGGTTCCCGGAGTCACCCTACCAGAAAGCCCTGACGGCGGTCACGGACCTGGTCACCGACCGCGACCACTAACCGGTATACAATCCGTTGGCTCGAATGTATTCGAGCACCGGTTCAGGCAATTCCGCCGGGGTCTCGCCGCGCGCCAGCGCCGCCCGGATCTCCGACGACGACACCGGCAGCGCGACCGTTTCGAGGCGATGAACGCGCGCCCCGGGAGGACTCAGGTATTGGTGCCCCGGCCGCGTGACCACGATGAACTCTACTTCCCGCACCACATCCTGCCAGCGGAACCAGGTCTGGATTTCGGCAAAAGCGTCCGCGCCGATCACGAAGTAAACCTCGCCGGTCACGCCGTCCATAGCCTTCACACTTTCGATCGTGTAGATGGAATAACTCTTGCGCGAGTCTTCTTCCAAACGCGATGGCGAGAAGCGGGAATCCTCTCTGCACGCCAGCTCGACCATCCTGTAGCGGTGCTCGTAGGGCGTTCCGGCCTCTTTGTGCGGCGGATTCGCGGCCGGAATGAACAGCACCTGATCCAGCGAGAAGGCCTCCGCCGCCTCGCGCGCCACCACCAGGTGGGCACGATGGATGGGGTCGAAAGTCCCGCCGAATATGGCTCGTCTCATGCTTAGTTCACAAGGATGTGCTGAAGCAGCTCCGCCTCGTTCTCGATCTCGATCCCGATGCGCAAACAGTAAATTCTGAGCGGCAGCGCTACACCGGCGGGAAGATTCATCATATCTTTTTCTGTGGTGACCAGCACCTGCGCGCCTGCGTCAACCGCCTGGCGGCCGATTTCCTCCAGATCGTCAGGGGTGTAGCGATGGTGATCGGGAAATACTAAGCGTGGCGCGGATGGGATGCCCAGGATTTCAAGCGTCCGCCAGAAAGTCCCCGGCTGGCCGAGGCCACAAAAGGCTCCTGCTGGGCCCCCGAGCTCGCCCTCCGTGACATGCGCGACTAGTTTAGCCCGGAAGATCGGTGCGTGAGAATTGTATCGCCGAATCAGGCTTTCAATCCCCGCATGGCGATTCTCGGCGCGCGTGATAACCACCGCCGTGGCTCGAGCCAGCGCTGTGAATGGCTCACGCAACCGGCCAAGAGGGAAAACGCCGCCGCCCAGCGGATTCAGGGCGTCGATCAGCACGATGTCCCGATCGCGCCGCAAACGAAAATGCTGAAACCCGTCGTCCAGCAGGAAGATGTCCGGTTGCAGTTCACGCTCCATGCGGCGGCCGACTTCGTAGCGATCGGCGCCAATCCCCACATGCGCCGCGGCCTGTCTGACATAGGACTGCGCTTCGTCTCCGGTTTGTTCGACAGGTGAACTTCCGCCGCGAGGAACGATTATATCCAGGCGGGATTTGCGGCCGTATCCTCGCGTGAGGATCGCCGGGTTCCTTGCCTCTTCCACCAGCCTCCGCGCCAAATGCGCAACGAACGGAGACTTCCCGGCCCCGCCCATCGTCAGCGCACCGATGCTGATCACAGGCGTATTCAGCTTTTTGGAATGTGTCCGGACGATGTTCGCGGCATGCCCCGCCTTCCAGATCGCAGCGAGCGGCCCGCGTGTCAGCCGCGCCTCCAGAGTATGAGGCGGATTGGGCACCGATTCATCGGCCGCCGCCAGGATCTGTTCTACGATCGCGTCGGCTGTTCCCCGTTTCGCCATGGCTAGCGCCCGCGCCCGAGCGCCCATTTCAGCCGCGCGGGCAGGATTTCCGAGCAGCGCCTCCACCGCGCCCGCGAGCGCATCCGGGCCGTCGATCTGGATAACCGCACCGGCGGTAGAAAACTCGTCCATGATGGCCGCGAAGTTTTCCATATGCGGCCCCACGATCACGGGCTTACCGAAATACGCGGGCTCCAGAATATTGTGCCCGCCGCGTTGCGGCAAGGTCCCGCCCATGAAAACGACCGTGGCGCGTTCAAAGAGCCCCGCGAGTTCGCCGATCGAATCCAGCAGCAACACGCCCGGCGGTGTCAAATTAGAAAATCCGGATTGCGATCTGATCGCGTACGAGACGCCCGCTTGTGCCAGCTTCGCGGCGACTACGGGAAAACGCTCGGGGCGTCGCGGAGCGATTATTAATAACAGCCCAGGATAATGGGAGCTTACCCTTTTGAATGCCTCGATCACCACATCGTCTTCATCGGGATCGCCAGGTTTCACTGGAGCGGTGGTGCTGGCCGCGATCAATACTGGGCCGTCCCAAAGAGTATCGCCGCCTAAATCGGCGGCAACCGCTGCGGCCGGTGGAGTGAAATCGTACTTCAAGTTTCCGGCGACCCTCACACGATCTTCTGGCGCGCCCGCCATCAAGTATCGTTCACGATCCTGCTCGCTCTGGACCAGAATCGCGTCCGGCCATCGCAGAACATGGCGGAAAAACCAGCTCCACTGCCGGTACCGCGGCAAGGCACGGTCGGAAATCCGGCCATTGACCACCAAGAGGCTTGCTCCCGCGCGCTTCGATTCGCGATAGAGATTCGGCCAGATCTCGGTCTCTAAAACCACAACCACGGCAGGGCGAATCCGCCGCAGGACACGTCTGATAACAGACCGGAAGTCGAGGGGTGCATAGAAGACGCCATTCGCGAGACCAGCCAGGCGGCGGTCGGCGACCTCGCGTCCCGCCAGGGTACTGACCGACACGAAAATCTCGGCATGCGGCTGAAAACGCCGCACTCTCTTGATCAGTTCGATAGCCGAGAGTACCTCGCCCACGGAAACGGCGTGAAACCAGACCGACCCGGGACCCGTCGGCTTAAAGGACGGGGGCAGGAACCCGAACCGCTCGTCCATTCCGGCGAAATACCTGGGGTCACGCAAACCTCGATAGAGTAGATACAGGCCCAGCGCCGGGCTGAGCGCTATCTGGAGAACCTGGTAGAGGAAATAGATGAAACGAGTTGCGTTAATCGTTCTTTTGAGTATACCGGCGGCGATGGCGGCGGACAAGGACAATGGGCGCTTCGCCCCTGGACCGGCGGCTTCTTATTCCGGTCATCAGACTCAGGAAGGCATCACCATCGCCGCGATCCCCTACGTCACCGAAGAACAGGCTAAGTCGGCGTTCGCCAAGGTGAACCCGTACCAGCACGGCATTCTTCCGGTTCTGGCGATCATTGAAAACGGGACCGGGAAGGCGCTGCGGCTGGATCTCAAGGTTCAATTCGAGGACCCCGACAATCACCACCTCGACGCGATCCCGGCAGAGGATGTAATCTACTACCCCGGCATCAAGAAGGTGCCCCGCATTGGACCTAGCACACCCTTGCCGATTCCTCTTCCCAGGTCCAAGAAGAAAGGACCGCTCAATACGCCCGAGATCGTAAACCGGGCGCTTTCCGTGAAGCTGATCCCGCCGGGGGAATCGGTGTACGGGTTTTTCTATTTTGAGGCGGAGAATCAGCCCGGATCGAAGTTATATCTCACCGGTCTGAGCGATGCTTCGAGCGGCAAGGAATATTTTTATTTCGAGCTGCCGCTGGATCAGAAATAGGACTCAAAAAAAGGCAACGCGCTAGTCCTTCACGCTGTTGAGAATTCCGGTCACTCCTCGCGCCGCTTTTTTGGCGAGATCCACCGAGCCGTCCCGAACCGAATCCGCCAGGCTGGCACCGTAGCTATCGCGGGGCTGGTAGGATTTGACGTACCGCTGCAAAGGAAGTTGGAACCAGCTCATTCCGTTATTCCGGGCTTCGTCCAGCGCTTTTTGGTTGTCCCAGTGATCGTGCTGGATACGATAGCAGGCGATCACCATGCCGGTCCGGTCCGCGCCGCGTTTGCAATGAATAAATACCGGTCCGGCCGAATTGTCGTTCAGGGCTTTAAGGGAGTTCGAAATCTGCTTCTCAGTGGGCGTGGTCATGCCCTTCATCGGAATATTGACGTACCGCATACCCAGCGCCTGCACCAGATTCTTCTCATTGCGGGCGCGCTCCCCGTCTTCCTGGAGATCGATGACGGTGGTGACACCCATATCCGCAAGGTTGCGGAATCCGGCGCCGGTGGGCTGACCGCCCCGCAGGACCTGCTCATTGACGATGTGAAAGTTCGGCACGCCTTTTACAGCGGGATCCGCCCCCGCCAAGGCCGAGACTCCGGAGAAAAGGGCGCATGCCGCGAACAGGCGAACTAATGATAAAGTGTTTTGTTTCACGGGATTGTACAACTCAGCACGGACCAAAACTTGCCAGCTTCATCACTTTGGATGCGGTCCAAGCCGCAACGGTTGCGTTTTTAAGTCCCGCACTCTAAAAGTTGACTATAGCGGCGAACGATGCCGGATCCAGACTGGCGCCGCCCACCAGCGCCCCGTCCAAATCCTCCTGTGCCATCAAGCTTTTGACATTGTCGGGCTTCACGCTGCCGCCATACAGAATGCGGCACATGGCACCAGCTTCATCGCCGAAGCGAAGGCCGATCTGCTCTCGCAGGAAGTGGTGGGCCTGGGCGGCTATCTCAGGTGTGGCGGTGCGGCCCGTACCGATGGCCCATATCGGCTCATAGGCGATCACGATGCGCGCAAACTGTTCGGGGGTCAAGCCGGAAAGGCCGCCCGCGAACTGGGTCGCCAGAACCTTTTCCGTCATTCCCGCCTCGCGCTCTTCCAGCCGCTCGCCGACACAGACGATGGGAGTGAGCCCGGCTTCCACCGCGGCGGCGGTCTTCTTGAACACGGATTCATCGGTTTCGCCGAAATACTGGCGGCGTTCGCTGTGCCCCACGATTACCCATTTGCATCCGGCTGCAATCAGCATGGGCGCGGAAACCTCACCGGTGTAGGCGCCTTCGTTGAGCCAGAACAGGTCCTGCGCGCCGATTCCGATAGCGGCGCCCCGCGCGGCGTCGACTGCAGCGCCGATGTCGATGAACGGGGGGCAAATAACGATTTCGGCGTGGCTCGACGCAGCCACCAGAGGGGCCAGATCATGCACGAAACCAGCCGCCTCGGACGGCGTTTTGTACAACTTCCAATTACCGGCAATCACCGGTCTACGCATGCATCCAGAATAGCGAGGTTGAGAGGGTCTACGACAGGCGGAGGCCGCGGAACGAATCGATTAGGGCAAAGCTGGTCTGAACCGCTCTGACCTTCTCTCCGCGCTGCTCGATGAGGGATTCGTCGACATTGCCCAGCCCCTCGTCGGCAGCCATGCTGAGGTATTCCACCTTAGCAGGATCGATCCCCATGATGCGGCAGCAGGTGGCATCCACCGCCGCCAGGTCATTCCCCATCACCAGTACGCCCGCAGCTTTGGGTGTGCCCTGAATGGGGCCGTTGCCTTCCATTCCGACGATGCCGTCCACGATCCCGAAGCTGCGGCGGAAAATGCGGTTCAGCTCCACGATGGATTCGGGGATTCCGATGTGGTGCAGTTCATTCTTGGGCCAGCCGTAGATCGACCCGGGCACCAGGCCGAAGAAATTCTTCATGGCCAGCGTGGTCCCGACCCAGTGGTGGGTCTTCATCTTGGCGAGCGAAACCACCAGGTCGGCCCGCAAGGCAGTGTTGGGGAAATACATTTCGGCGCGGCTGGCAAATTTCTGCACAGCGCTCACGTCGTCGCGGTTTAGATCCACGAACAGATCATCGAACTTTGAAATTTCCCGGTAACGAGCCATCTCCACCAGTGAATAGGTGTCTCGGCGATGACCGGGGCCTTCGCCGATCAGGACCTCGTCCGCCCCCAAGGCGCGGAATACTTCATATGCCGCGGCGACTACCGAAACGTCGGTGTTGATGCAAGTTTTGGCGTCGAATTCGACCAGATTCGGCTTCAGCAGAACGGTTTGACCCCGAACATCCAGCCCGCACTCGCGCACTCCTTGCAGCATGCGTTGCGCCAGATCGTCGGAATAGGACGTTGCTTTGAGCACCACCACGGGCGAAGGCCCGGGGGGTGGCCTGCGCCGCGAGCGCGCGCCTTCCCAGCCGGCGTAACCCGCCAGGAGTCCGGCGCCTGCCAAAGGGAAGAAGTCTCTGCGCTTCATTTTCATGCCTTCTCCGTTTTAAGAAAGCCATGGTTTCCGTCGGCGGCGCCCAGGGCTTCGAGAGCCACAATCATCAGATCCGGTGAACCAGGCCCATCCGGACGATTTGAAACAGCCGGAACCGCAACGCCGTGCAGCCTTAATGCGATTGTTATCCAGGCGCGCGCCAGCGTGGAGGCAGTCGTCGTCAGCGAGCGTTGGGCCAGATCCACCGAAGTGCCGGCTTCCGGGCGTCCCTGTAGACCCATCAGGGCCAGCGCCGTGGTTTCCGGATACGACCTTTGATCTTCACCCAGCGCCCAGGCACTGCCATAGTTCCAGCCGCCATCCTTGCAGCGGACGTCCAGGAGCAAGGCTTCTCCCGACTGAATGCGCTCGGTTAGCTCCGGGGCCGGTAGAAGTGCAAAAGTCTTTTTGAGAGCGATCAGCGTATGCGCCGTCGGTTCCACCCACGAAGACGTGCCCAGATTCCAGGGCCAGCCTTTGAGGCTAAGGTTGCGTCCGGGGTCGACCAGGCCGAATCGTGCCAGGCCTCGCCGCCACAGCTCCGATTCTGTGCCGGCAGTCTTGAGGAGGTAGGCTAAGCCCTTCAAGTAGGCTCCGTCCACTTCGCCGCGGATATTGGCCAGTGTCAGGCAAAACGCCGTCACCGAGCTAGAGATCGCCGTGCCCGCCGTGGGAGGCCAGCTTCCGTCAGGTTGCTGCCAGGCCTTAATGAGAGACCATGCGCGGTCGGCCGCCGGTTCCCCATGGAGCACCAGCGCTCCGTAGAAGGTAGGTTCCAGCCACGACTGTTTCCCTTTGTAATAGCTCCAGCCGCCGTCGGGATTTTGGGAGCGCCGGAGGATGTCCACGCGCACCCCCAGATAGGAGTCAGCCACAGAGGATAGATCGGCCCATTCGAGCCTAAGCGTTAGATCTAAGGGGGTTCCGGTACTATTCAGACTGCTGGGAGGGCAGTACTAGCCGTCTAAAGCGTTTCATTTCGGATCTCAGTGGTTTATCCTAGATTCGGTAGGAAACCAGCGAATGGTGTTGAATCAACTGCTCCTTCAATATGCGTATTTGCAGGTTCTGGACCTGCTGACCACACTGGCCTTCCTGCTGCATGGCGTCCGGGAAGGTAACCCGTTGGTGCGCTTGATGATGCATGCGACAACGAATCCTTTGAACGGGCTGCTTCTGGTCAAACTATTCGCGGCGGGGCTGGGCCTTTATTGCTGGCGGCTGGGCCGAGGTAAGCTGTTGGCCCGCATCAATATCGTATTCGCCTTGGTAGTGGCGTGGAACCTGGCGGCTCTGATTCTGGCGTCCTTCTAGGCCTCCGAGTCCTCTTACTGGCGCGCAAGGGCATACTCAAGGGATTGAAGAAGCCACTTGCGATTGGTTTTGACGTCTTCCGTGAGCCGCCGCACCAGTTCCTCTCGATTTTCGTACAAGCGATAGCCCTGCCGCGGCCGCAGATAGCCGCGAGCCTTAGGCTCCTTCCGGAACAGCTCTTCTTCACCCAACTCTGCTGCCAGGCGCTCATAACGACGACGGTTATCGAGCAGAGCCTTGACCAGAAACGGCATTACCGTGGAATAATCGGCCTGCATGCTTTCCGTGCCGCTCTGGTAGGTGTCCTTGTCCACCTTACCCCAAGTTACGGCCTCCGCCGGGGGACATGACGAAAGCGACCCATCGGTTACCGGGGCAGTAACGATCTGGACATCGAAGTTGTAGCCGCGAACGTTCGGCAGACCCAGCACCTGGCCGAGCGCAGGCTCCGGCTGCAGATTGTAGTTCTTAGGCACTCCACCCCCGAGAATCAACGTCGCCAGCGCGTTGGGAGGGTTGTCGAACAGTCCCCAGCGATGATACGCGCAAGCCTCGTAGACTTCGGCGTGCAGGTCGAGATCGAACTTGTAGGAATCCACCAGCCCGGCCTGCTGCATGGCCCATAGCTTCATCGAATTCAGAAAAATACTGCCGTCGGCGGCCGCGCCGACGAAAATCGGGATAGCCAGCCGGTGGCACGTGGAGAGCAGCCCTGCCGGCACGCGATTCAGGCGTTCCTGCCCGGCATAGAAGTCGCCCAGGCGATAGCGCAACTCAGTTCCGGTCATGCGTCGCTGGAATTCGGGCCGCAGCAGAACGGCAGAAAGAAACTTGTCCTGATCGAGGAGCACATCCTCGCTGAAGGCCATGTCGGTGACGCGAATCGTGTGCTCGTCGCGCAGTGCGCCGTCATCGCCCCAGATGGGGACTTCGAACACCGGGTCGCGATGCGCATCGAGGCTGCGATGGCCGTCGTGATAGCAGGCGGCATCGGTGGTCGAAAGATAGGCGATCCAGCCTGCCTCGAGCAGCGGAATCAGCCAAGCCTGGTGCTGGCCACTGACCGTGACCGGTCCTGAAACGGCAAGTGTCAGCGGGCAGCCGGTGCCTATCGCGCGGTCGAGGATGGTGTAGATGCGGCGAAGGAAGGCTCCTCCGAAGGCTGGGAAACAGTGAGTGAACAGCTCGTCTAGCGTTTCTACTTCGTCGACTCTGCGGACGCGAACTTTCTCGTTCATCTAGATTTGATCTTACTCAAATTGCCGGCGGAAACTTTCCATCACACGCTTGAGATCGTCGACCTCGCGCTCGAGCACCGCGACGCGGCCTTCGAGACTGGGACGCGAAGCAACGGATTCGGCTGCATCATCGGCCTCGGCAGACTCCCCACCCCACAAATGCCTCCAGCGGCCGCGGGTGGCGGGAGCGGCGAGCGGATCGGGCTCACGGGCGGCGAGCGCTTCAAGCACATGCTCGACTTCTTCCATGTCTTCAAACGGATGCATGCGTTCGGTACGGCCGCGCAGTTCGCCGACGGTCTGGGGCCCGCGCAGCATCAGCACGGCCAATAGGGCCAGCTCTCGGCGGCCCAGATTCAAAGATTCGCCCAGACGGTGCGCGTATTTTTCGACGCGATGTCCCGCGCCGCTGACCTTCAGCACCAGCTGCTTCTGCCGCAGGAGCTCCAGGCCCTGCGCCACTGTCGTTTCGTCGTAGTTCACAATTGGTTCGCGGCTGGATTTCTGGTTGCAGGCGTTCTGCAGCGCGTTAAGCGTGAGAGGGTAGTACTCGGGCGTCGTAAGGTCTTTTTCAAGTAATGACCCGAGCACGCGTACTTCGATGGGGTGCAGAGGTTCCACTTTGTTATGATCGCGCACCAGCGGGCGTATATTTAAATCAGATGGCACTGGTTCCTCCCTATATCGCCGCGCTGAAGCCTTACAAGCCTGGACGCAATGCCGCGGAGGTCGCGCGGACGTACGGCCTGAAGCGTGTTGCAGGCCTGGCTTCGAATGAGAATCCCCTGGGGCCCTCGCCCCTGGCTCTGGCAGCGATTCGCGCACAACTGAGCGATCTGCATCACTATCCCAACAGCGGCCTGGATCTGCGCGAGAAGCTGGCGGAAGAATTCGGCACCAAAGTCGCCAATGTGATCGCCGGAAGCGGCTCGGATAGCATTGTGTCGGATATCATTCGAACTTTCCTGGGCGACCAGGACGAAATCCTGACGACGGAATCGGCCTTCGGAGGATTTCAGGTGCTGGCCCACTCGCGCGGCGTGGCCTATCGAACCGTGCCATACGACAATTGGCACTACGATCTCAAGAAGCTGGCCGCCTCCATCACGGAGAACACCAAGATCGTCTATCTGGCCAATCCCAACAATCCTACCGGGACCATCTTCACCCGCCAGGAATTCGACAACTTTTACCGGCACGTCCCGGAGCGGGTCCTGATCATCCTGGACGAAGCCTACTTCGAGTATGCGCGCGACAATCCACGTTACCCGGATTCGATGCACTATCGCTACGATAACGTGATCACGCTGCGGACGTTTTCGAAAGTCTACGGCTTGGCGGGACTACGGATCGGCTACGGCTTCGCGCATGAGGACTTGATCGCCGAACTGCTTAAGGTGAAGCTGCCATTCGAGCCGAGCACTCCAGCGCAGGCGGGAGCGATCGCCGCGCTGGATGACAAGGAATGGCTGCACCGGTCGCTGGAGCTGAATGCGCGTTCCTTGCGGCGCTTGACGCAAACGCTCGTCGAGCTGGGGCTGCAAGTGGTGCCCTCGGAAGCGAACTTCGTGCTGGTACCGCTGGAGTCCCCGGCGGCGGCGGCTAATCTCGTGGAGGCGCTACTTCAACGGGGAGTGATTATTCGTCCCATGGCGTCTTGGGGTCTGCCGCGGTGCGTGCGGATTTCAACAGGCACCGACGAGGATCTTGACCTGCTGTTCGGCGCCCTGGAACAAGTGCGTCAAACGGTCTCATCGCCCGTTAAATAATCTTTATTTGTGTTCTTCAGCCTTGGCCGGAGCCGGATCAAGAGGCCTTGGCGCCGGGGTCTTCAAAGGATTCATCGAGTCCGGGGCCGGCGTGGCGTTCTCCATATTCGGGCCGTTGCGCGGCTGAAAGTTTACGCGCGATGTGACGTCGATAAAGTCGAACATCAGAAAGATTCCGAGAAACAGGAACCCGGCGATGGCGATAATCGCGTTGACCGGCTTGTCCCAGACAAGGTGCATGAAGAACAGAGCCACCAGCGCGGCTTTCATGCTGGCGATGGCCAGCGCGATCACCACGTTGGCGGAGCCGAAGTTGAAGGACGCGGCAGCGATCGTCAGCACTGTCAGGAACAGCAGCGCGAACAGATTGGCGGTGTAAATCTTCGGGCCGCCGTGATGCTGTCCTGCGCCATGCGTATTGGTTTCGGTATGAGAGCTCATGAGATCAGATAGTACAGCGGAAACAGGTAAATCCAGATCATGTCGACGACGTGCCAGTACAAGCCCACCAGGTCGACCGGAGTATAGTACTCGCTGTTGAAGTCGCCGCGATTGGCACGCACCGCTAGCCAGCTCAGCAGCACGATACCCACCACCACGTGGATTCCATGCAAGCCGGTCATCATGAAGTAGAACGCGAAGAACGTGGCGTATCCGTGCGTGCCTTTGATGAGGTCTTCGGATTGATGGGAATAGAAGATCCCAGGCAGCAGGCCGTCGTGAAACTTGTGGGCATACTCGACGTACTTGATCCCCAGAAACACGCACGCCAGCAAAATGGTGATTACCAGGTAGCGCACCGTCTTCTTCTGCTGATTGGTCTGGGCCGCGTTCACGCCCATGACCATGGTCCAGCTGGAGATCAACAGCACGATGGTGTTCACCGATCCGTAGAGCGGGAAGAGATGGCCGCCGATCAACTGTTTCAGATGCTCATGGGCTTCAATGAATTCCCGCGGGTATTGGTGCTGCATCAGGCCGAAGCCTACGAAGAGACCCCCAAACAGCAGGATTTCGGTAACGATGAACAGCCACATACCGAGCTTGCTGGTATCGAACTGCTGCTCCATCGTGGCGAAATGATGCTGATGGTGGGGATTGTGCTCACCATGCTCATCTTGCCCGCCGTGCGCGTGAACGTCGGTCGTGGTGGTACTCATTTAGTGGGTCACCGCCTTGGGCCGGTAATCATACGGCTCGTTTTCGAGCACCGGCTGTTCTTCGAAGTTGTGAGTAATGGGAGGCGAGGAAGTCTGCCATTCCAGCGTGGTGCCGCCCCAGGGGTTGTCGGGCGCGTCCGCAGGCTTACGAAGCGACGCGAGCAGCACGGCCGCAGTCATAAACAAGCTGAGCCCGATAATCCAGGACCCCACCGTCGAGAATGCGTGCAGCGGCTGGAACTGATCCAGGTAATTGTAATAACGGCGCGGCATGCCCCGGCTGCCCAGAATGAACTGAGGCAGGAAGGTCGCGTTAAAGCCGATGAACCAGATCACTGCGGTCACCTGGCCCCATCTCTCCGCATACATCCGTCCAGTCATCTTCGGCCACCAGTAGTATAGGCCGCCGATGAATGCGGTCACGGTAGATCCCATCATCACGTAGTGGAAGTGCGCCACCACGAAGTAGGTATCGGTCAGGTGGACGTCCGTCGAAAGCGTCCCCAGGAAGATGCCGGTCAAGCCGCCGATGGCGAACAGCATCAGGAAGGAGATGGCGTAGAGCATGGGCGTTTCCAGGCTGATGTTCCCCTGGTACATGGTGGTGAGCCAGTTAAACACTTTGACGCCGGATGGGATCGCCACCAGGAACGTGAGCGCGGAGAAAATCACGGTGGCCAGTTGGGATTGCCCCGCGACGAACATATGGTGGCCCCAGACAATGAAGCTCACCAGCGCGAGCGACACGCTGGCATACGCCATGGCCCTATAGCCAAATATGGTCTTGCGCGAAAACGTGGGAATTAATTCGCTGATAATAGCCATCCCGGGCAGAATCATAATGTAGACGGCAGGATGCGAATAGAACCAGAAAAAGTGCTGGAACAGCACCGGATCTCCGCCGATGCGCGAATCGAAAATGCCGATCTGAAAAACACGCTCGAGCATCAGCAGGACCAGAGTGATTCCCAGGACCGGTGTAGCCAGGATCTGAATGAGAGCCGTGGAATACATGCTCCACACGAAAAGCGGCATATCGAACCAGCCCATGCCGGGTGCGCGCAGCTTATGAACAGTAGCAATGAAGTTGAGTCCCGTGAAAATCGAGGAAAATCCGAGAACGAAAACTGCCGCCGTCATTAAAGTGACCGTGCCGGAAGTGGTCGTACTATAAGGCGTATAGAATGTCCAGCCGGTGTCGACTGCTCCAATGATCATCGACGAAATGGCCATGACCGCGCCGACCACCCAGAGATAGAAGCTTGCCAGATTCAGCCGTGGAAACGCCACGTCCTTGGCGCCCAACATAAGGGGCAGTACGAAGTTGGTAAGCGATCCCGGGATAGAGGGGATGATGAACAGGAACACCATGATCGCGCCATGCAGCGTAAAGAAGCGGTTATACGTTTCGGCGGTGACTTGCATACCGAAGAGCTTGTGCGCGGGGGTCAACAAGGTAAGGCGGACCAGGAGCGCGAAAATACCGCCCAGCAGGAACGCGGAAAGCGTGCCTACCAGGTACATAATCCCAATGCGCTTATGGTCGACCGTGGTCATCCAGCTCCAGACGCCCCTGGTCTCGTTCAGGTAATTCTTTTTGGGCCGTGGCCGGTCCCCGATTCGCGCACTTCTTGTGACTACCGGTTCCATAATTGCCTTAACCTCATTCTCCTACTTCCCGTTTACTTCAATGACTCAATGTATGCGACCAGACCGTTCTGCTGATTCGGCTTCAACAAGCCCTGGAATGTGGGCATAATCGGGTCGAACCCCTTCACGACTTTAGCCTGCGGGTTCATCATGGATTCCCGGATATAAGCCTCATCGGCCAGGACCGACATCCCATTGTTTAGCTGCACCATCGAGCCATAGACGCCCTTCCAACTGGGACCCTTGCTCTTGGTCCCGTCCGTGGTGTGGCAGGAATTGCAGCCGACGCGCTCATAGGTGATCTTGCCCCAATCCGCCGGCGTCTTCTTGGGATCCTTCCCGTTGAAGTAATCCTCCCACTCCGTACCGCCGGTTTCCATCCACTTGGCGAAATCGGTGTCATTGTCGACGGTCAAAATGCCATGCATGCCGGAGTGGTCCTTGCCGCAGTATTCGGCACAAGTGAAATTATGTGGTCCGAGCACCGTGGGCGTGAACCAGATTTGGGTGTAGCGGCCGGGAATAATATCGTGCTTGACGCGCATATCGGGCACATAAAAGTCGTGCAGCACGTCCTCGCTGGTCATGGTGAACTTCACGGGCTTATTCACCGGAACGTGAATATCGTTGATGGTGCGCGAGCCGTCCGGATATTCGAACTGCCACAGCCACTGCTTGGCGGTAACCGAGATTTCCATGGACTCGCCGGGGGCAACTTCGTACTTCATCCAGCCGTTTAAGCCCCAGAAGAAGATCCCGACGCAGAGAAGCAGCGGACCTACGGTCCAGATCACCTCCAGCAACGTGTTATGAGTCTGATGCGGCGTGACTCGTCCCGGTCTATAACGATAGCGCCACGCAAAATACACCGCGGGAATCGCAATCATCAAGAACAGGGCGACGCTCAGCCAGAACAACGACATGTAGACGAAGTCGATCTCTTTGGCGAATTCGGAGCCCTGCGGGGGCATCATCCATGCGCGCAACCAGTCCATTAATTACTTCCCTTTCTCGAGACTCCGCTCCTGTCCTTCATGCCCAACGCGGCATTCATGCGAAACGCTCCTTGCGGCGGCGTTCCGCGCGGAACATGCGGAACAAAAAGAACCCCAGGACCAGCACGGTCAAGGCGCCTCCGGCCTCCATGAAGTTGGTGGCGAACAGCACATACTTGTTCTGCACGGGATCGTAGTGATAGCAGAACAGCAGAACTTTTTCGATGGTGATCGTGCTCCGGTTTTCGGCCGCCTCGGCCAGTCCGAAGCGCAGGTCGAGCGCCCGGTAGTTGATACCGTACAGGTACCGCGCCATTTTCCCTTCCGGCGTCAGGATCATGATCCCGGCCAGGTGCGCGTATTGCTGGATGCGCGGATCCCAGCGGTAGTGATAACCGATCAATTCCGCCAGCCGCTTGGCGTTATTATCGCGATCCGTCAGGAAGTGCCAGCCGTCCGTGGGCTTCCCGTAGCTTGCCAGGTACGATTCCTTTTTCTTGCGGGCAACTTCCGGAGTCTCGCGCGGGTCGATACTGATGGTAACGACCTCGTACTGGTTGCCCGGCGTCCAGGGCATTTGCTTCATGATCTCCACCTGGCGGTTGAGGATCAGGGTGCACAACTGCGGGCAGTTGTAATACACCAGGTCCAGCAGCACCGGACGGCCTTTGTTGAAGAAATCCCGCAGTCTGACGACCTTGCCGTCTTCGTCGTTGAAAGTCAGATCCAAATCGATCGTGCGGCCGAGGTGTTCCTCGATGCCCACGCCCACCAATTGGGCGGGCAGGCGATCCTTGGGATCGGTAGCAGGGATGTCGCCGGAGGGACGGTTGATATATTGCCCGAATGCACAGGCCGAGCCCAGCGCGAACAGCGCAACTGGATACGCGAATGTGCGGAAAAACTTCATCTTACTTCTTTACTGCCTCCGGCTGCTTTCCTGCTTCAGGCTGAGTTCCGGCCTGAGGTTGCCCGGGAGTGGTCGGCGTGGCTGGCTCTTCCGGTTTCGGTTCGGTAGGCTTGGCGGGATAGAATGTCTTGCCTGCGGCCTCCTCGGCCAAGAACAACTCCTTGGCTCGTTCAAAGGGAATTCGTACGCGCGTTTTGGAGGGATCGGCGTACTCGTAGTGATTCAGGCGCCAGTTCGACAGGCTGCGCAGGTCGCCGACCTCCTCGCCAGGAACCGAAAGCACCTTGTCATAGACTGCCTCGTTCCAGATCTTTTCGAAGTAGGACTGCAGAGCCAGGATGGTCACCACCAGCGTGATCACGCTGATGATCACGAAGAACGTGATTTTGCGCGCAGCCGGCTCGCTATGGTCAAACCCTTCCCGAGGATTGTGATGCTCAACTTCGTGATCGTATTTCGTAGTCATTTTTTAGTCACGACGCTTATGCATTTTCGAAATGCAGACTCTGCTCCAGGCGAAGATCCCCTTCCGGGACCATCGCGTGCCGGCGGAAGCGGCTCCAGAACACGAGTCCGGCGAGGCTTACCACTGCTCCAAGGGTGGCAAAATCCAGCCAGTGGATCTGCGGGCCGTTGTGATAGAAAACCGGCATGACGATCCAGTAGAAATCCAGATAGACCATTACGACGCTCCAAACCGCCATGACGCCCAATACCTTTAGATTACGCTTCGCTGGACGGCTCAACAGGGTGAAGAACGGGATGAAGAACCTGAGGAAGGGGAGCGAGAGGCTGATGTACAGCCACGTACCCGGCATCCGATGCCTGAAGAATTGCGTTTCGTCAGGAATATTCGCGTACCAGATCAGCAGAAACTGCGAAAACGCCATGTACGTGTAAAAACAGGTCATCGAGAACAGCCACTTGCCCAGATCGTGGTAGTGCTCGATGTTGATCTCTTTTTTCAGGACGCCAGCCTGACGGAATCCCAGGCAAATCAGAATCATCAACGAGAAAAACAGCACGGTGCCGTCGGCCAGGTAGTACAACCCGAAAATAGTCGAATACCAGCTAGGCTCAACCGACATGAGCCAATCGTAAGCAGCGAGCGTACCCACGACCACCACCAGGAGTAACCCAGTCCCGCTCCAGCGAGACGCAATTTGCATCTGCCGCGCGGAACGTCTGGCATCCTGCTTAGTGGACTGCCGGTAGATCGCGAAGATCCAGATGGACCACAGCACGAAATACCCGTAGGTCCGGAGGATAAAGAATTTATTCACCAGGAAATCGGATTTGGCGCGAAGCGATTCGTTGGAGTTCGCCACGGCCGGATCGTTCCAGGGATAAACATGATTCAGGCCGAACGCCAGCGGCACAAACAGCAGCGCTCCGAGCGGCAGTGTAATCATGAGATTTTCCATGATCCGGCGCATGGTCACGCTCCAGGCCGAGCCACTGAGAAACTGCACCATCACGAAAAAAAACGCCGCCAGGCCCATGGAACAGATGAAGGTGAACGCCACCAGATAGGAGCGGAAGAAACGGTCCGGATCCTGAATGTATCCGGCCACGCACGCCACCGTGGAAATCAGGGCAGCTAGTACCAGCGCATTGCGTCCCTTGGACCAGCGCGCCGATTCCAATTGGTAGTTAGCGGTATCTGTCGCAGCGTGGCTCATTGCTAATTCGATCCCTTGTATTGAACGCTCGATTGCAGTTCCGGCGGCACGTCGTTGAGGGTGCCGTGGGCGGCGCGTTGCAGCACGCGCACATAGGCGATGATTGCCCAGCGATCTTCCGGACGATTCTGGTAGCCGTAGGGTGGCATCGTTCGCCGGCCGTAGGTGATCACATTGAACAGATCGCCGTCAGCCATTTCGACGATGCGATCCTCCATCAGGTTCTGCGGCTGCCAGGCCGGCCAGCGCTTGGGTACCATACCCTTCCCCAGACCGGTTTCGTCATGGCACGGCGAGCAGTACGTATTAAAGCGCCAGTGGCCCTCCGTCAGCACCGCTTCGGTGACCTTCACCGGGCTCTTACCCAGGTACAACTTGCCATCCATGCCCGTGTTGAACGGCGTATCCTCATCCATGTGGCCGCGTGCAACGGTGCCGTCCGGCGGACGCCGGCTCGTGCGGGTGTCGGAAAACAAGTCCGTCGAGCGCTGAGGCTTGAACTTCTTCTGTAACTTCATGTCGGGCCACACCTGGAGCGGAGGATCGCGTTGGATACCGGAACAGCCTGCCAGACCGAGCATGGCCGCAATGGCGATTAACATGTGATGTTTGGCGGTCATCCTTCTACCACCTCCACGTCATTGGCGCCCACGCTACGCATGTCCTGCGCGGTCTTCTGCGCGTCGAATTTTGGATCGTTCGCCTCGACGACCAGGAGAAAACGGTCGTCGGAGGCACGATGCGCGCTGCGGTAATTCATGGAAGGATGGTACAGGCGAGGCAATCCGCTCAACGCCCACGTGCATATAAAAGTGGTGATCGCGGAAAACAGAACTGCCAGCTCGAAGGTCGGCGGAATTGAGTACGTAAAATCGAATAGCGGCTTGCCGCCGATGATTAGGGGATAATCGATCACTCCGACGTAATAAATCAAAATCTGTGCGGTCAGAATGCCGGCGATGGCGCCGCAAACCACGATCCAGCCGATCTTAGAATACGGGATTCCAAGGGCTTCGTCGATGCCGTGAACCGGGAAGGGCGTCATGGCGTCCAGCTTGGTATAGCCCATGCCGCGAATGGCGTGCCCGGCCTTTACCAGATCTTCGGGCTCGGCAAACTCGCCCATGACTGCGTAGACTTTGTCCTCACCGATGCCCAGCTTGTCTTTGATCTGAGCAATGAGAACCGCGGGATCGGAGGTCTGGCTCATCTGTATGAAGGGCTCCCTTCTTCCTGTCCGGCGAATACATGTTTTTCCTGGGATGCCACGCCCTTGACCTCCGACATCGCGATCATCGGCAGGAAGCGCGCGAATAGCAGGAACAAGGTCAGGAACATCCCGATGGTGCCGATGAAGGTGCAGATATCCACCCAGGTCGGAACGAAATAGCCCCACGAGGTCGGCAGAAAGTCGCGCGTCAGGCTGGTGCAGATAATGACGAAACGCTCGAACCACATACCGATATTGGTGGTGATGCTGATGACGAACATCACCCACAGGTTGGTGCGCATTTTCTTGAACCAGTACAACTGCGGGATGAAGACGTTGCAGGAGTACATCGACCAGGCCGCCCACCAGTACGGACCGAACGCGCGATTCAGGAAGGTGAACCTCTCGTAAATGTCCCCGCTCCACCAGGCGACGAAGAACTCGGTGCAGTATGCGTAGCCCACCACCGAACCCGTCACAAGAATGATCTTGTTCATGTTATCCAGGTGCTTGATGGTGATCAGGTTCTGCAGGTTCAGAGTCCAGCGCGCGATCAGGAGCAGCGTCATGACGCACGCAAATCCCGAGAAGATCGCGCCCGCGACGAAATAGGGAGGAAAGATAGTCGTGTGCCAGCCCGGGATCACCGACGTCGCGAAGTCGAAGCTAACCACAGAGTGAACGCTGAGCACCAGGGGCGTTGAGATTCCCGCCAGGATCAGATAGGCCTGCTCATAATGCCGCCAGTGCCGGGCCGATCCGCGCCAGCCCAGGCTCAGGATCCCGAACACCACCTGGCGGATCTTGGTGGTGGCGCGATCGCGCAGAGTCGCCAGATCCGGAACCAAGCCCGTAAACCAGAACAGCAGCGATACAGTGAAATACGTCGAGACGGCGAAAACGTCCCAGATCAGAGGGCTGCGGAAGTTCTGCCATATATTCAGATCAGTATTGGGAACCGGGAACAACCAGTACGCGCGCCACGGCCGGCCGGTGTGGAACAGCGGAAACAGGCCCGCGACCATCACGGCGAACAGCGTCATGGCTTCGGCCGATCGGTTAATGGAGGTTCTCCATTTTTGCCGGAACAGGAACAAAATCGCGGAAATGAGGGTGCCGGCGTGGCCGATACCGATCCAGAACACGAAGTTCGTGATACCCCAGCCCCAGCCGACTGGCTTGTTCACGCCCCACACGCCTACACCGGTGTTCACCAGATAGGTGAGCATGGCCGCCAGCAGCAGCACTAACGAGCTGGTGCAGGCGAGCGTAATCCAGTATTTGAGCGGTGTCTTGTAGACCGGATCTTCTACTACGGAGCTGATCTGGTCAGTAAGGTCGTGGAGATCCCTGGCGCCCTGTACCAGCGGCGGGTTCACGGCCATCAACTGCGGATCTTGGACGACTGCGCTCATGCAAAAAACTCCGCAATACGTAACATCCTCATGACGCTTCCAGCTTCCCTCATGATGCTTCCAGCTCCGGATTAGGATTGCGCAACCGCCCCAGGTAGGTTGTGCGCGGCCGCACGTCGAGCTCCGCCAGCATGGCGTAATTTCGCTCCTGCGTCTTCAGCTTGGCGACCTTGCTATTGGGATCGTTAATATTGCCGAACGTGATTGCATCGGCCGGGCAGGTTTGCTGGCAGGCCGTCACCACGCCCTCGCCCGTGAATTCGCGCCGGCCATCGGTTTTGGTGGCGATGCGCGCTTCCTGAATACGCTGTATGCAATAGGTGCACTTTTCCATGACTCCCCGCATCCGGACGGTGACGTCGGGGTTGTAGACCATCTGCATCAATTCCGGCTCGATTCGCCGCCGCACCAGGAAATTTTTGTGCCAGTCGAGGAAGTTGAAGTGCCGCACCTTGTACGGACAGTTGTTGGCGCAGTAGCGCGTGCCGACACAGCGGTTATAGGCCATGTCATTCAAGCCTTCGGGACTATGGCTGGTGGCCTGCACCGGGCACACATTTTCGCAGGGAGCGTTTTCGCACTGCATACACGGGACCGGCTGCGCCACCGCGCGCGGATCCTCGGGATTGCCGACGTAGTAGCGGTCCAACCGGATCCAGTGCATTTCGCGGCCTCTCAATACCTGGTCTTTACCGACCACCGGAATGTTGTTTTCCGCCTGGCAGGCAACTACGCAGGCGTTACAGCCGGTACAGGCACCCAGATCGATCGCCATGCCCCATTGGAGTCCCTCCCATTTGAGCTGGGGATAAACGGAATCGAGCTCAGGAACCTCCTGCTTCTCCTCGATCGTCTTGGGATTCTTCTTGTATTCCTCAATGGTCGCTTCACGGACCAGCGGGCGCGTAGGCGCGTTACGCCCCGAAATCAGCTGCGGCTCCTGCATCGAGCCATGCTCCTGCATATTGCCCAGCACGTACTTTTCGCCAGTCGCCGCAATGGAGAACCCCGGAGCGAACCAAAAATTGTCAGACGTCCGGATGAGTCCTGCGTTGAAGCCGACGTTCGAACCGACGCTTCCGGCCCGCGGCCGGCCATATCCGAGCGCAATGCTGACTGCGTTATCCGCGTGCCCTGCCTGGATCATGACGGCAGCTTCGAGTTTCAGGCTGCCGCTTGAGAGCGCAACCATGTCTCCGTCTTTCCAACCCTTCTCGCGTCCCATCGCCGGACTGATGAGCGCGGCGTTGCCCCACACGAGCTTCGTGATCGGCTCCGCTATTTCCTGCATCCACGCGTTGTTGGCGAATCGTCCATCCCAAGCCGAAGCACTGGGGACGAATCCAACTTCAATCCCACTGGCAGCAGGAGCGGGTGCGGCTTGAATTCGTTTGCTGTCCACAGTGGGTCTGACTTCGGGAGCTTGCGTTCCCGCGATCACCCCATCGTTCAGAGTTTTCTTCCAGGTGTTGTCGCGAGTAGCATTGTCTTTTGATGTTGCGGGCCACTGCGACGTCCAGTAATTCTTGACCAGGTCGTAGCCTTTTCGATCTTTGGAATCGAGCAGCATTGCCATCACCTCGATGGCGCTCCTGCCGCCGAAAATAGGCTCGATCATGGGCTGCTGAATGGCCGCGACGCCATCGCTGGATTGCGCGTCGCCCCAGGCTTCGAGATAGTGCGCCTCGGGCAGATGCCACTTCGCGGCAGCGGCGGTTTCGTCGTCGTAGGCGCCGAGATGAATCGAGTTGGCGACCTTGGCCAGAGCCGCGCCGAATTGCAGATCAGCGGGCGCCGTATAAGCTGGATTTCCGCCCAGGATAACCAGCGTCGAAACCTGTCCGCCGGTCATTTCCCCGGCCAGGCCCTTAAGGGCGTCCACGCCGGATTCAACGCGCTCGGTAGCCGGGGACGCCTTAGTAAAGGTAATCGTGGAACCTGCGGCGCCCAGTGTCTGGTTCATCTGGTGAGCCAGCGCATGAACGATCGCGGGCTGTCGCGGTCCGGCGACTACCAGGGCGTCCTTGCCGGCCGCTTTCAGATCTTTTGCGAGAGCGGCCAGGAATTTGGCTCGCTTGTCTCCTGAAGTCGCTCCGCCTGCCGGCGACGCTCCCAAAGCCACGAGAAGATCGGCCGCGAACTGCGGCACATCCCCGCCCCGCATCCGCAGCCGATGCTCGGCATTCGCGCCAGTCAGCGAGAATTGGCTTTCGACCACATACAGGCGGCTGAGCTTATCGAGATCTTCCTCGGAGTTGACGTGCCGGTTCTTGGAGAACAGCTTGGTCGCCAGCGGCGTGGGCCAATCCGCGCCGAGGAAATCGTAATCCAGCGAAAGAATGACCTTGGCCTTGTCAAACTGCGGATGAATATTTACGGCCTGCCCGAAGGCCAGCATGGCGCCGGCGCGCTCGTTATCGCGTGCAATGGATTCGTATTCTACCCACTTAGCCGTGGGCCATTTTTTCAATGCCTCTGTTCGCAGGCTTTCAAGCGTAGGCGAATTGACGCTGTGGCTCAAAAAGCGCAGCCCGGAGCCGTCGCCCAGAGATAGTCCCTTGAGCGCGGCTTCAAACTTCTCCCAGGTCGATTCCTTCCCGCCGTCCAAAACCATCTTGGACCGGTCGGGATCGTAAACACCCAGCACGCTCGCCTGCGCCAACGGCGTGGCCGCGCCCAGACTGGACGGATGATCCGGATTCCCTTCGATCTTGGATGGACGACCCTCGTTGGTCTGGACGATCACCCCGAACGCGTGCCCGCCCAGCGCGAATGCACTGGTGTAGTTGTAGGCGGCGCCGGGAATGTAGTCATAGCGCCCGCGGGCTTGTGGAGCCAGGCGAATTTCCGGACGGCTGCAGGCGGCTAATCCCGCCAATCCGAACGATGCCGCCATGATTTTCAGCATGGTGCGGCGAGAATTGCCGTCCAGAACGGCTGCGGCGTCTTCGGGAAACTCACGCTCCACCCATTGACGAAATTCGGGCGTGTCCGCGAGCTGATCCAGACTCCGCCAGTATTGCGGGCCGGTCGCGGGCACGGGAGGCGACGCGGGCGACGGCTCAGGCGCGTTGTTAAGCTTTATCTGGACTAAACTCATCGATGACACCCCGAACAATTTGTGGGCGGATGCAGGTGCTTTTGAGCGATAATCTCGTTGCCGATCTCACGCGGGTCCCGATCGGGCACCCAGTCCAGCTGGGTCACCAGCTCGGCCGGCCGGACGTTAGGCGCCGGGTCGCGGTGGCAGGCCAGACACATGGCCATGTTGAGCGGCTTTTCCTGGTGTACTTCCACCATCTGATCGATGCGCCCGTGGCAGCTGACGCAGCTCACGCCGGCGGTGATATGGGCGCGGTGGTTAAAATAGACGTAGTCGGGCATCACGTGGATTTTTTTCCAGGGAATGGGCTCGCCGGTCTCATAGGACTGCCGCACTAGCTCCAGCCGGGGGCTCTTATCCTTGACCTTTTGATGGCAGCCCATGCAGATCTCCGTTCCCGGGATGGCTGCGTAGGCGCCTCGGTAGGCGGTGTAGTGGCAATAGAAACAGTTCATTCCCAGTTGTCCGGCGTGCAGCTTGTGGCTGTAGGCAACAGGCTGTTCCGGCTGGTAGCCGGTATCTATCACCGTCGGATAGCTGTAATAGGTGTAAGCTCCGATAGTGGCCACCGCGCCGAGAGCGATCACGGCGCCGAGCACTTTAAGTATGATGTCAGACGACTTCGGAAAAATAGCAGCCATCTTCTGTAATGGTCCTTGGCGTCTCCAACTGCGGCTTCAAACCCCGTTCACGCAAACCTGCCGGACGGACGCTATGTGGTTTCCCGTACTTCCCCAACCTAACCTGAATTTGGGCTTCTATCGTTTCTACCACGACCGCATACCTTCTGCAAGTGGAGTAACTATTCTTGTCTAGCCGGAGAAGGTACAGTTTAGCAAGAATTTTCGGGAATCTCAAGGTTCGCCCGAAACTGATGGTACTCCACAACTTGTTCTTCCTGGTGCTTACCTGCGCCGCCTATTTCTCGCTCATTCCATTGTTTGAACAGCAGGTTTCCGATGCCCGGGGGCGGGAGACAGTCATTCTGGAGCAGACCCCCGCAATGGAGCGCGCATACCAAGATGCCATCACTCGGGCGAAGATCACCTTATTCCTGGTCTTGGGGAGCATCTACATCGCCGCCGTCGTGCTGTTGGAATCGGCCATCATGCCGCTTTACGTTTACCGGCCGCTTAGAAGAATGCTGGAAGCCGACACCGCCACCCGGGCCGGCGACCGCAAGAGCGAGCTGATTCCGCCGACCGAAATCCTGGGCGACGAGATCGGCCAGATCATGCAATCGCGCAACGATACGGTCTCCGAGCTGCGCCGCCAGGAAGACGAACTCGCGGCAGCCTTGCGACGTCTGGAGGAACAAGACCGCCTGGTTAGCCTGGGTTTGCTCTCGGCTAGCGTCGCGCACGAGTTGAATACTCCCCTGGCGGTGTTACACGGCTCCATCGAAAAACTGATCGAGACGACCAAAGACGAACACACGCTCGAAAGACTGGCCCGCATGCAGCGCGTCACCCAGCGCCTGCGGACCATCAGCGAGAGCCTGGTGGATTTCGCCAAAGCCCGTAAGCAGCGCACCGAGCCGGTGGCGGCACGGGGCTTGATCGACGAGGCGTGGGGCCTGGTGGCCATCGACCCGCGTGCGTCCGGGATCACCTTCACCAACCTGGTGGATCCCGAGGAGCGCGTGGTCGGCAATGCCGACCGCCTGGTTCAGGTATTCGTGAACCTGCTGCGCAACGCCGTAAATGCCGTGGAGATTCCGGGCGGGACGGTGTATGTGCGCGCGCGGCGAGCGGACCGTTTGGGCAAACGCGGTGTCGCGATCGCCGTGGAAGATAATGGCCCGGGTATTCCAGCCGACGTCCTGCCGGATATTTTCGATGCCTTCGTTACGACTCGGCTGGACGCGCGCGGAACGGGCCTTGGTTTGACTGTGGCCGAGGGAATTGTCACCCAGCACGGAGGCGCGATCACCGCCGCGAATCGCCGCGAGGGCGGAGCCTGTCTGGAAGTGTGGCTTCCTGCTCCGCAATAGTCGCGGATGTCCCCGCGCGCGCCTCTCCGGAAGCGATCGCGCCTTCCAGTAACACTTCCAGAGACGGCAGTGGCCTGGCAACCAGGAAGATCTGATAGGAGAACAGCGATCGGGAAATCTTGATCAGGCCATGGTTGATCGTTACCAGAAAGCGCGCCAGGGCCGTGTTGCCCAGCGCCAGCGGAAATGGCGCCGGGATACCGCGCATTTCCTCAATCCGATAATTGGCCTGCTCGAACAGCTTCCGGATGGTGCCGAAGGTGAACAGCCGGGTATGAGTCAGATCCAGAATCCCGCGCGCTCCGTAATGGAAGAAGCCCAAAAACAGCATGCAGCGCGTGATCAGAAACGCGACGTTGCCCGTGCTGACAATCAGCCTGGTGTCTTTATCCCGCCGGCGTGCGTTGCGCAAGGATTCGACGAAGGTCTCGGGAGAGCGCAGATGCTCGATCACATCCAGCAGCAGCACGTAGTCGAATTCTCCGATATCCACGGGGAGCTCCCCGCTATCCAGATCCGCCTGGATAAAATTCGCGACGTGTGCGTCTTCCGGCGGGCGGTACTGATCGATGCCGGTAACGTCGCAGCCTTTCTCGAACAGCGCGCGAGCCACGTAACCCGATGCGCACCCGACGTCCGCCACTGTCGATCCCGAAGGAACCCGCCGCACCGCCAGCTCATGTGGACTTTCAAATCCCCACTTAGGTAGATATTGCTGGCCGGGAGGCGCCAGATCGAACTTGCGCTCGTACAGAATGCCGAGATCCTGGGCCTTGGAAAGCGAGGTGACGCGCACCACGTCCAGCGCGTATTTCAGACCATTCACACGGCAGATCTCATCGCCATAATAAGTAGGAATGGGAAGCTCTTTGATGCGCAGACCGGCGCGAACAAACTGAATGATGATTTCCGTATCGAAGTGAAAATCGTTCGTATTCTTGTCGAAGGGGATTCCCGCCAGCGCCCTTACGGAATAGATCCGGTAGCCCGAATGGAATTCCGAAAAGCTGGTCTTGAGAAGACGATTCTGGATGCTGGTCAGAATCCTGTTGCCCATCCACTTATACAGCGGCATCCCGCCACGGCGGGCGGCGCCGGGGGCCATCATACGGGATCCAAACACCGCATCCGCCTCGCCCGCTAACAAGGGCTGGAGCAGATCCGGCAGACGTTCGGGAGCGTACTGGCCGTCACCATGCACCAGCGCGACGAAGTCGAACTTTTCACGGATCGCGTAGTGGAATCCGATTTTCTGATTCCCGCCGTAGCCCTGGTTTACCGGGTTGAACAGCACGGTGATCGGGAAAGCCGCGTCCTCCATCTCGCGGGCTCGCTCGAAGGTACGGTCCGAGGAGGAATCGTCGATGATCAGGACCCTGGTGTCATATTCAGACAGTTCGGCGGGAATCCTCCGCAGGACATCCTGGATGGTCCGTTCGGCGTGATAGGCTACGATGAAAACCAGGACTCTCGCACGCACTAGATGTGGAGTCGCTGGTGAGGACATCGTGAATTATTTTACAATGCCCAGCCTAGGCCGTTCCCTAATCGTGCAGACCGGAGTTCCCCGAAAAGAGGACCGTTCGGGCGTAACATGCGGCTGGACATCGCGAACGTCATCACGGGCCCCATCTCCCCCGTCGCGGTCAATCGCTACCATCCGTAAAGCAGGCCTCGCGGACTATAAGCCGGTTTCTGTACCCGCGGCTTGCGCCACGGGCGGCAACCATTCCTCTGGGCCGCAGATTACTCCGCAGCTCTAGCGACCTACCCGGAAGTCGTAACGGAGCGGGCCGCTCCTCCTCCCCTATTTGGTCTTGCTCCACATGGGGTTTGCCCTGCCAGCGTGCGTTACCGCAGCCGCGGTGCGCTCTTACCGCACCTTTTCACCCTTACCAGCTCCCTTGCGGGAACCGGCGGTATATTCTCTGTGGCACTTTCCGTAAAACCCGCTTTGAGCGAGTCCCCCCGGCCGTTAGCCGGCATGCTGCCCAATGGAGACCGGACTTTCCTCCCCTGCTCATCGTGAAGATGAACCGGAGCGGTTGCCCGACCGCGAGGCCCACCTTATTATCGAACTCGTACCTGCCAAGGGCAACATAAAGAAACGCCTATGCCTTCAGACCAATCCTACCTATAGCGAAAACTAGTCTTCGGGCTGTAGCGAAAACTTGCGTTGCGGCGTTTAGAATGAATGTAGATTGCCTGGCCAAGCACCCTCCCGGCCAGAAACGTGCAGGGTAATCTGCGTTACAAATATCTTTGCTTCAGGAGGCTCAGTACATGGTACGGAGATGCATCGGATTGCTTTCGACCGCTTTATTGCTTGGAACAGGCTTATGGGCCCAGGGGTTGGATACCCAGGCCAGCAAGGACGACTGGGAGGAGATCAACTTCGACTTCAACTCCTCGGTGCTGGTGGACGGGTTTCCCAGCCTGCTGCGCCTGGCGGAGCTCTTGCAAGCCAACGGGGGCTACCATGTGCGCGTGGAAGGACATACGGACGGGATCGGCTCGGACACCTTCAACCAGAAACTGGGCCTGGATCGCGCCAATACTGTCCGCGATTTTCTGGTGAAGTACGGCGCCAAGGCCAACCAGATCGAGACCGTCTCGCGCGGCAAAGCTGCGCCCAAGGTCCCCAATCCGAACCCGGTCTACAGCCCGACTGACGTCGCCCGTTTTATGAACCGGCGGGTGGTGCTCACCGTAACCGATGAGCAGGGCCGCACCATCGGGGCCGGCGGGCCTGGGGATGCCATTCGCGCCATCACCAACGCCGCGCCCGCACCGGCCGGAGTAGCCGACTGTTGCAGCGAGGTATTAAAGCGTCTGGACAAGCTGGACGACATCGCCAAGATGCTCAAGGACCTGGCCGACCAGAACGCCGCGCTGCGCAAGGATCTCGACGCCATGCAGCAAAACCAGAAGGCTCTGGAAGCGCGGCTGAACCAGCCCGCTCCGCAGCCGCCTCCCCCGCCGTCAGCTACTGAGGTCGCCACCGCCGTCAAATCGCAGTTGGATGCCGAGAAGACTCCGAAATTCCAGGTGCTGGGCGCCAATGTCGGCGCGGACGGCAATGGCGGCGTGACCTTCACCGGCCGGGGCAGGTTCTTCGACACTATGGGAACGCGCTTCGGCTTCGAGGCGCAGGGCGAATATTACTATGTGAAGGGCCAGCGCGAAGGCCAAGCCGATTTCGGCCTGGTCGACCGCCTGGGACGCCACGTGCAAGCGGGCATGTTTGCCAGCTTCAAGCATGTGACTCTGGCCGGAAACCAGACCGGCGGAACGCTCGGCGAAGGCGCGCTGGCGGTGGATTACATCTTCTCGCGCGGCCGCGTGGGGATCTTCGGAACCAAGGGGTTCCTGGATAACGCGCTGATCAATCGCGCCAATGGCGTGGATGCCAACGGAGTATTCCAGAAGAATGTGATCCTCGAAAACTACCTGAAGATCGTGGACCAGGCCGGTGTCGCCGCCACCGTGGGTATGTGGGGCAAGAACTACGCCGAGGGCAACGTCGGATACCTGAAGAGCGTCGCATACGGCGACCGCATCGGCGGCACTGTGCGTTTGATCTTCCCCTTGAACAATAAGATCGCGCTCACCGCCGAGGGCGGCGTCAATGAAACCATGCTCTCCCGCGGCAACGACGGCCGCGCCGTGTTCGGCGTGCAGTTCGGCAACCTGATCCGGCCCAAGGAATACCTGGCTGCCGATCACGCGCTTCCCATGGAAGTTCCGCGCGTGCGCTATGAAGTCCTTACCCGGCGCGTCCGCACCGGCAACGACCCGCCGGTGGCGAATGCCGGTCCTAACATGAGCGGTGTCGCGGCAGGAACCGTTCAGCTGGATGGATCGGCTTCCTACGATCCGGACGGCGATCCGATTACCTACCAGTGGATCCAGGATGCCGGCCCGCAGGTGACCATTACGAACCCCACCACCGCACGGCCGACCTTCCCGGCAGCCACCGGGCAAACCTACAACTTCCGCCTGGTCGTCAAGGACGATCATGGCGGGCAAGGCCAGGCCAGCGTGCGAATTTCCACCAGCGCGGCCAACCGGGCGCAAATCCTGTCGTTCATCGCCACTCCGACCCAGATTACCGCCGGACAGGCTGTGACCCTCACCTGGAAAACGCAGAATGCCGATACCGCCAATATCGCCGGCATTGGAAGCGTCTCGGTGAACGGATCGCTCACCGTGTCGCCCACGCAGACGACTACCTACACTCTGACGGCGCGCAACAACGTGAATGATGAAACTTCGACCGTCACGATCACGGTAGGCGGGGGCAGCTCGCCGGGGGATGTACTGCCGGTGATTTCAACCTTCACCGCCACGCCCTCGACGATCAATGCGGGGCAGAGTTCCAGCCTGCAGTGGAGCACCCAGAACGCTACCTCGGTGAGCATCAGCTCGATCGGGACGGTGGCCGCCAGCGGAACGAACAATGTTTCGCCCACAGTCACCACCACCTATACGCTGACGGCGACCAACACGGCTGGCAGTACCACCAAGACGGCCACCGTCACGGTTAACGGCGGCGGCGGGCCAGTCATCGTATTCGCCTCCGATCCGCTTTACACCACCACCCGGGATGTTCGGTTGGATGCATCCGGCTCAACAGGTAACGGGCCGCTGCAGTTCTACTGGACGGTGCGCAACGACAAGGCCGTGATCTACCAGAGAACCTCGCCGACGCCGCAGGTATACCTGCCGTCGACTCCGGGGAACTACATCTTCGATCTCACGGTGACCGACAGCAAAGGCGTTTCGACAACGAAGACGCTGACGGTGCGGCTGATCGGGCTGTAGGAAAACATGCTGTAGCAAACATGTGAAGCGGGGCTTCTTGCCCCGCTTTACACTGTGGAGATGATCGATAGGCGAACGGGCCAACATTACGCGTGGGGCGATGGGTGCGATGGATGGCACTTAGTCCAGACCGCCACACTGAGCGTCATCGAAGAACGGATGCCGCCGGACACGTCGGAGGCTCGCCACTATCATGAGAAAGCGAACCAGTTCTTCTACGTGCTGCGAGGCCATTTGTCGATCGAAGTCGGCGGAAACGAGCGTGCGTTGGACCCCGGTCAAGGCATCCAGATCACGGCGGGCGAACCTCATCAGGTTCGCAATCAAGGTGACGTGGATGCGGAGTTCCTGGTGGTTTCAAACCCTCCCAGCCACGGCGATCGGGTCTCCGCTTAAAGGGCTGAAAAGACTCGGCGGTGGGGTCGGGATTTTCGAGCCCGCCGCCGGACTTCTGCCCGGCGATTCCAAATCTCGGTGAGATTTCTCAGCGAGTCAAGTCACCATCTAACCGGTGAACCGCTACGAACGTCGCCTGACTCATTGGGATGCCACGGGGTGTCCCATGTTTGTCACGTTTCGGCTTGCGGGAAGTCTTCCGGAGAACCGCGTTTTTCCTCCTGCTCGCTGCTCGTCCGGCCAAGCCTTCATTGCCATGGACCGCCTGCTCGATCGGGCCACTGAGGGTCCGGTTTGCCTCTGGCAGCAAGAAATCGCGCAGATCGTGATCGACGCTATCCGGGACGGTGAAGCTCGCTTTCATCGTTACCAGCTGCACGCCTTCGTAGCGATGCCGAATCACGTGCACCTGCTGGTGACGCCTAATGTGACGGCCGATCAGTGTTGGGGCCGCTCAAAGGGTTCACGGCCCATCAGGCGAATCGCGTTCTCGGAAAACATGCTCCGTTCTGGCAGGACGAAAGTTACGATCACTTGGTCCACAACGAAGAAGAGTTCCAGCGGATTCAGCGGTACATTGAAAACAATCCAGTCAAAGCAGGATTAGTTGGGTCGGCGGAACGCTTCCCATGGTCGAGCGCGGCGAGTCTCACGCCGGGCGGAAGCCCGGCGGCACGCTCGAATGCCTGACCCCACGCTTCCACCAGGGCCGGTTATAAACTTGCCGGCGGCTTGAAAAGCCGCAGCCCCTCGGTACTGAAAGCTAGCACTACTCTTGAGGTCGGGCGTTGGGTGATGACGGAATCGTTGAAGCCTTCGGATTAGTAGTTCTAGCACTTCACGAGGGGATTTCACGGTCCCCACTGAAGTCATACCTCAATCTAGCGGCCGGACTGCATGGACTGTTTGTGTGACGGCTGTTGGGCGTCTCCCGCTTCGCGCTAAGGCTAGTCAGTAAGCAGCAGCGGGTTGTTTGCGTGAAATGCATTTAGAAGAGCCTTCCCGCCGATCATCTGCCATACAAACTGTTCTTCTAAAGTTCCGTTGTCGCATTTTTGTTTGTAGGTGAGATTGATGAAGGAGCCTTGTGGCACTGTCTGAAATCCGTTGTAAGTAAGAGCCGCCTCCCGGCAAGCCCCCATTTTTCTGGCGATTCGCCTGCAGAGTGCACTGAAGGTGTCGCGGCCAATCGCTGCCTTGAAGGCGTTCGTGGCGCCATCGTAGATGACCTCATATCGCTCCGCTGAGATTTGCTCGTTGAATGTTGCTGACGCTCTATGTGCCACCTCGGAATTCGCACGGAACGAACAGCCACCGGTGACGAGGAGTACGGTAATCGGAAATAGCAGGCGGTGCATAAGAGCTAGAGAATCATTACGAACTTTTCTTCGAAGGCCTCTTCAAGATTAGCTAAAAACTATCATCTCTGGAATAGATTTGATTGCATGGTTAAAGTGTCTGCTCACCGCGACGGTTTCCCCCTGGCGCAAATTGGAGTGCGCCTCGGAACGTTAGGCGAAGCTTTAGGAAGCACCATCATCCTGGTGTCGCCTGATCACGTCGAGAATCACCGCACTACTGAAGAACAGCCCTGCAAGCCCCATTAGGCCGAACGCCAAGAGTCGCTCCTGACTGTTCAGGTAAACGATTGATCCGTGGGTATTCAGAGGATAAATTCTACCCACTGCTGCATCAGGCAACTCAGGCCTAGTATATGCATACTGATTCAAGAGCAATAATGACCCCAGAAAAACAATAATTGCGATACCCCCTAGAACTCCCACGAGTATACGCCATGGATCACGTTTCACAGGCACGACTTTCTGCCCGAAAGCGGAGTGACGATTGTGTACGTCTCACCAGTCGAGCCCGCCCCGCCCCGGTTACCAGAATGCGCGGACTCTCTCCCTGGAACATATGCACATTCCCACTAAGTATGGCTGAAGGGGACAGACGACATTTAGTCTCTGGCGAAAGGTGAACACGCTGTCGCGTGGCCCATGTGTGCCAGTTAGAAACTGGCCCGCGGCTTGAAAAGCCGCCC
>Ga0207674_10001062_pt1 | contig 35740 bp, 32 predicted proteins | sample KBSCornC72_FD_184303 | JGI IMG/M metagenome (GOLD analysis project Ga0207674, IMG submission 184303) | Corn rhizosphere microbial communities from Kellogg Biological Station, Michigan, USA - KBS Corn C7-2 (SPAdes) (version 2) | ecosystem: Host-associated > Plants > Roots > Rhizosphere > Soil ...
GAAAGATCGATCCCATCCAGCGCCGTTACCTTTCGCTTTCCGTCAAATGTCTTGGAAACACCCCGCAGGAGGATCACGTTACTCCTATGATGACACCTGCCATAAACGCAACGTTACAATCGTGAGTTAATGCGAAGTAGCCCTGAGCTATGAGAATTGGCGTCGATGCCGGGGGCACGTTCACTGACTTCGTGGTGCTCCACGACGACGGACGTCTCGAATCCTTCAAGCTCCGTTCGAACCCCCATTCGCCCGCCGCAGTGATTCTTGCGGGCCTCGAAAAGGCCGCCGTCGGGCGTGGGAAGGTCGATGTGGTGCACGGTTCCACCGTCGCGACCAACGCACTGCTGGAGCGCAAAGGCGCGCGCACGGCTTTCGTCACCACCGCCGGGTTCGAGGACATTCTCGAAATCGGACGGCAGAACCGCCCCGAGCTTTACAATCTCACGCCGATCCCGCGACGTCCGCTAATCCCTCGCGACCTATGTTTCGGCGTGCGCGAGCGCGAGTATCACGATGGAACCGTTGTGCTGCGCCCGACGGCGATCGAGCTAAAGCGTCTGGCCGCACGGCTGAAGCGCGCTAAGGTCCGCTCCATCGCCATCTGTTTCCTGCACGCCTATCGGAATCCGGCAAACGAGCGTGCGGTGCTTGCAGCTCTCAAAACCACTGGCGTCTACGTCTGCGCTTCGCACGAGGTCAGCCCCGAGTTCCGCGAATATGAACGCGGATCGACGACCGCCGTAAACGCCTACGTCGGCCCGCTGATGGAAAGTTACCTCGCGGAACTGGAGCGAGCCAGGAGATTCCGCATCGCCATCATGCAATCGAACGGCGGATTTCTTTCCGCCCGCGATGCCCGTCGCGATGCTGTGCGCACGGTGCTATCCGGGCCAGCGGGAGGCGTGATTGGCGCCCGCAACACCGCGCGCCGCAGCGGATTCCGCAACGTCATCGGCTTCGATATGGGCGGAACTTCTACTGATGTCAGCCTGGTGCAAGGCGACGCCCGCGAGACTACCGAAGCGATCGTGGATGGCTTTCCCATTCGCGTGCCCATGCTCGACATTCACACGGTGGGGGCAGGAGGCGGATCCATCGCGCGCGTGGATGCCGGCGGATTGCTGCGCGTAGGTCCGCAGAGTGCCGGTGCCGACCCGGGGCCCGCTTCTTACGGCTCCGGCACCGAGCCCACAGTAACGGACGCGCACGTGGTCCTGGGACGCATTCAGTCGCTGCTGGGAGGCGAAATGCGCGTGGATGGCGATCGAGCCGCCACCGCGATCGGACGCATTTCCCGCGGTTTGAAAACTGACCTGGAAGCGGCCGCCGCGGGCATCTTGCGCGTCGCCAACTCCAACATGGAGCGAGCCATCCGCGTGGTGTCGGTCGAGCGCGGCTACGATCCCCGTGAGTTCGCTCTAGTGGCTTTTGGCGGCTGCGGCGGCCTGCACGCTTGCGATATCGCGGAAGAACTAGGAGTCCGTACCGTGATCGTCCCGCAATATGCTGGAGCATTATCTGCGTTGGGAATGCTCATGGCCGATGCCGTGCGCGATTACGCGGCCGGCGTGCTGGGTGATTCCGGTATCGACAAACGCTTTGACGATCTGGAGCGACGCGCTCGCCGCCAGTCTCCGGGTGCGTCGATCGAGCGCTCCGCCGATCTTCGTTATCGCGGACAGAGTTACGAGTTGAACGTGCCGTGGTCCGGAGCCGTGACGAAATTTCATCGCGAGCACGCGAGCATCTACGGCTATGCGATTCCCAAGCGCGAAGTCGAAATCGTGACCATCCGAATCCGCGCGCGCACCAAGCTTCCCAAGCCCCGCCTGACTCGTCCGCCCAGCCGAAAAGGATCGTCAGTGACGCGCCGAATCTGGATCTCCGGCGCGTGGCGCAGCGTGCCGGTCCTGAAGCGCGAACAGCTCACCAGCGTCATCCGGCGCGGGCCTGCCCTGGTGCTCGATTACGGTTCTACCACGCTGATTCCCCAAGGCTGGCGATTTCAACTTGATCGCGCCGGGAACCTGCTGTGCTTGAAGTAGCGCGATACACTAAAAGTTCACTCATGACACAAAAGATTCGCTCTACCACCATCCTGTGCGTCCGCCGCGACGGCAAGGTGGTGATGGCGGGCGACGGCCAGGTTACCCTGGGCTCCGAAGTTCTGAAATCGTCCGCCAAAAAGCTTCGCCGGCTCTATAACGCCAAGATTCTAGCGGGATTCGCCGGATCCACCGCCGACGCATTCGCCCTTTTCGGCCGCTTCGAATCCAAACTCGAACAGCATAACGGTAATCTCGCCAGAGCGTCTGTGGAATTGGCGAAGGAATGGCGAACCGACCGTTCCCTGCGGCATCTGGAAGCACTCTTATTGGTCGCCGATAAGGACGACACTTATTTGCTTAGCGGAAATGGAGATGTGATCGAACCCGATGAAGCGGTGGCAGCTATCGGCTCGGGCGGGCCCTTCGCTAAATCCGCCGCCACGGCGCTGATCGAGAACACCAAGCTATCGGCTCGCGAAATCGCACAAAAATCCATGGTCATCGCCGGGAAGATCTGCATCTACACCAATGAGACGGTGATTTACGAGGAGCTCGGCTGATGGTAATCTATCTACCCGTGCAGGCAGCCGAAGATACGCCCTTGCTCGACGAACTGACTCCGCGCGAAATCGTGCGTGAGCTGGATAAATACGTGATCGGACAGGCCGACGCCAAGCGCGCCGTGGCTATCGCGCTGCGCAACCGCATTCGCCGCCAAAAGCTCGAGCCCGAAATGGCCGACGAGGTGATGCCCAAGAATATTCTGATGATCGGACCGACCGGCGTCGGGAAAACCGAGCTGGCGCGAAGGCTGGCCAAGCTGGCAAATTCTCCGTTTCTGAAAGTTGAGGCGAGCAAGTTTACTGAGGTCGGCTATGTCGGCCGCGACGTCGAATCCATGATTCGCGATTTGGTCGAGATCTCGATCGATATGGTCCGCGAGGAACGCCTTGCCGAGGTGGAAGATCGCGCTGAGCGCAACGCCGAAGAGCGCCTGCTGGATCTTCTGATGCCCACGCCCGCCGAAGAAAGCGAGAGCGTGGACCGTACGCGTGAAAAACTCCGCGAACGTCTTCGAGCTGGTAAATTAGACGACCGCATGGTGGAACTCGACGTCCGGGAACGCGGTCCGTCGTTCGAAGTGACTACTGCCAGCGGCATTGAGGAGATGGACATCAACCTCAAGGACATGCTGCCCGGTCTGTTCGCCGGCCGCACGCGCAAGCGCAAAATGCGTGTCAGCGAGGCCATTGACTACTTGGTTCAAGAAGAAGAGCAGAAGCTGGTGGATATGGACCAGGTCACCCGCACCGCGATCGAACGTGTGGAACGCAGCGGGATCATCTTCCTGGACGAGATCGACAAGATCGCCGGCCGCGAAGGCGGACATGGTCCCGATGTGAGCCGCGAGGGCGTGCAGCGCGATATTCTCCCGATTGTCGAAGGCACCACGGTGAATACTCGTTACGGCTTCGTGCGCACGGATCACATCTTGTTTATCGCCGCAGGAGCTTTTCACGTCTCGAAACCCAGCGATCTGATTCCTGAATTACAGGGCCGCTTTCCGATTCGCGTGGAGCTCAAGTCGCTCACCGAGGCCGATTTCATCCGCATCCTGAAAGAGCCTAAGAACGCGCTGATCAAGCAGTATCAGGCTCTGCTCGATACCGAGGGCATTAAACTCACGTTCACCGAAGACGCCATTGAGGAACTGGCCGCATTCGCCGCGCGTGTCAATGAATCCACCGAAAATATCGGCGCGCGCCGCCTCCATACGATTCTTGAAAAACTACTCGAAGTTGTTTCTTTCGAGGGTCCAGATCTCAAGAAGAAGAACGTGAAGGTGGACGTAGCCTACGTGCGCAAGCAGCTGGCCGACATCGTCAAGGATCAGGATCTCAGCCGGTATATTCTGTGAAGCTTGCGGTTCCGGTCCTGGCGGCAGCGCTTTTATACGGATGCGGCTATGTGGGCCCGCCGCAGCCGCCAACTCTCGATATTCCGGCTACCATTGCCGATTTTCGCGCCGGGGAATACGGCGACAATATCGAGATCGCATTCACCATGCCCGCTACCACCACCGAAGCCCTGCCGTTGGAGAATGTCCGATCGGTGGAGCTTCGCATTCGGGAAAATGGGGCACAGGACAAGATCCTAATGCTTCCGGTGCCGGTTCCGGGACCGGCCACCAGCGAAGTGCCAGTGCGCGATTGGGTCGGCAAGTCGATCACTCTTTCGGTACGCGTCACGGGACCCAAGGGGAAGGCATCCATTTGGTCAAATCCCGCGGCGCTGACCGTGATTCCGCCCCTGCAGACACCTTCCACGCCCAAGCCACAGAACGTCGCCGGCGGAGTGGAACTGAGCTGGACTGGAGTGGGACCGCGCTACCGTATCTTCCGTGCCGAAGCCGACGGGCAGCCTGCGGCCCTCACCGATACCGAGCGCTCCCCGTATGTGGACGAATCGACGAGCTTCGGGACGCGCTATCGGTATATGGTGCAGACCATCGCGGCGGATAACCAATGGAGCTTGGTATCTGACGCGGCCGAGATTACTCCCGTGGATACATTCGCCCCCGCGATTCCCGAGGGCCTGTCCGCCGTTCCGACACCGCAATCGATCGAGCTCGCCTGGACTCGAAATACGGAACCTGATTTTCGCGGATACAACGTCTCGCGCTCCATCGATGGCGGCCCGTTCCAAAAGATCGCGGAGTTAGTCGAGGCGCCGACATATAGCGATTCTAAAATCGAACCTGGAAAAAAGTATCGCTACACGGTTTCAGCAGTCGATCTGACGGGCAATGAGAGCGCACAATCGGCGCCCACGGAGGCAACCGCACAATGACAGAACCCTGGCTCAATGGACCCATCGAAGGCGTGCCAGCGCACTTGATGCCGGTATTTCATTCCTTCGCGATGGTGCGCGAAGATCTTGCACGCTACACCGAAGGACTCACCACTGAAGATGTCTGGCGGCGGACCGGATCCCTCCCGTCGCTGGGATTCCACCTCAGGCATATCGCCCATAGCGTGGACCGTCTCGTGACCTATCTCTGCGACGAGCAACTCAGCGATTCGCAGATCGCCACGCTGAAGCAGGAAGGCGATCCCGGTGTCGAGACTCTAGCCGAACTGCTGGCGGGCGTCGATGCCAAGCTGAGCGATGCCGAGGCGCGGCTGCTCACAGTCTCGAAGGATTCGATGGAGGAGCCGCGCTATATCGGCAAAAAACGTCTGCCATCGACGGTTTTAGGATTGCTGGTACACGTCGCCGAGCATACGCAGCGGCATCTGGGCCAGGCGATCACCACCGCGAAGCTGGCCCGCGAAACACGAAGCTAGTTTTGGCCGCTCACTATCGTTCGCGGTTCTGTGCAGGCTGAAGAACCACGAGCGGCAGCGAGTGGCCTAGCGTTCTTTTTTGCGGCGGATCAGCCGCTTTCGTCCCATGCGCGCGACCGTCGGTGCGGCGAAGGCCGCCTCGATCAACTGAGTCTGCTCGCGCTGGTGCACTTTGGGGGAACCCGGCGCCGGACTCGCGCTGCGCGGACGTCCCGCATACCCGATAGCCTGATTCGGTCCCAGCATCGGCTGGATGTGCCCGCGCACGAACGCCCATGCGCCCATGTTGCGCGGTTCTTCCTGCACCCAAACCACGTGCTGCGCGTTCGGATAGCGGTGCAACACCGCGCCGAATTCGGCCTGCGGAAATGGATATAGCTGTTCGAGTCTTACGATGGCGAAATCGCCGCCGCGAGCTTCGTGTGCCGCCAGCAGCTCATAGTAGATCTTGCCGGTACACGCCAGAATCCGGGTGATGCGCCCGGGATCCTTCACACGGGCATCATCCAGCACCGTGCTAAACACGCCGCTGGCCAACTCCTCTACGGTCGAAACCGCTTTCGGATGCCGCAGGAGGCTCTTGGGTGTCATCACCACCAGCGGTTTCCGCAACCCGCGGCGATCCTCGCCTCCGCGCATCTGCCGTCGCAACAGGTGAAAGTACTGGGCCGGCGTGGTGGGATACGCCACTTGCATGTTATTTTCGGCGCACAGTTGCAGGAAACGCTCCAGGCGCGCGCTGGAATGCTCCGGCCCCCCGCCCTCCTGGCCATGCGGCAACAGCAGTACGATACCGCTGGGCTGTCCCCACTTGGATTCCGCCGAGGAAATAAACTGGTCGATGATGATCTGCGCTCCGTTCACGAAGTCGCCATACTGCGCTTCCCACAGCACCAGCGTCAGCGGATCCGCGACGCTGTAGCCGAATTCAAAACCCACGATGCCGAACTCGCTCAGCGGGCTGTTGTACACCTCGAAAGGCGCCTGGCTCGTGGCATATTCAGGCGCCAGATGCTGCAGCGGGACGTAGACGCGATCGTTCTCCACATCATGATATTGCACGTTCCTCTGGCTGAATGTGCCTCGCCCGCTATCCTGGCCACTCAAACGCACCGGAGTTCCTTCCAGCACCAGGCTGCCGAATGCCAGCGTTTCGGCCAGGGACCAATCCACGTGAGGACCCTCGTGGGCTTGCTTCCTGCGATCGATGAAGCGAGTTAGCTTGGGGTGCAAATGGAAATCCGCGGGGAACGTCGTGATGCCGTCTATGATCCGGTCCAACATCGTGCGATCCGCCGCCGTGGGAAACTGGTTCGCCGGCATGAACTCGGCCAGAATAGGATTCATCTCGGCCAGTTCGAACTCTTCTTTTACCTTTTGCGTCTGGTCGTAAATTTCGTAGAGCTGCTTTTTCTGGGCTTCCTGCCACTCGACGATTTCCTGCGCGGTCACCACGCCGTCCTGAATCAGGCGCTGCGCATACAACTCCCCAACCGGCTTGTGGTTCTGTAGTTTTTGATAGACCAGGGGCTGCGTATAGCTTGGATCGTCGCCTTCGTTATGGCCGTGCTTGCGATAGCAGACCATGTCCAGCACCACGTCTTTATGGAACCGCTGGCGATATTCGAAGGCCAGTTCCATCGCGGCCACGCAGGCTTCCGGATCGTCGCCATTCACGTGCAGGATAGGCGCCTGAATTCCGAGCGCAACGTCGGTGCAGTATCGGGTGGACCGCGCCTCGCGCGGGTTAGTGGTGAAACCGACCTGGTTGTTGATCACCAGGTGAATGGTCCCGCCCGTGGTGTAGCCTTCCACCTGGCTGAAATTTAGCGTCTCCGCAACGACGCCTTGACCTGCCATCGCGGCATCGCCATGGATCAGCACTGGAATCACGCGCTCACGTTTGGTGTCGCCCAAACGGTTTTGCTTGGGACGAACGATACCTTCCACCACGGGATTCACTGCTTCCAGATGACTGGGATTGGCTGCGACGGAAACTGTAATGTGGTGCCCGCCCGGCATCTGGCGGACATTAGTTGCGCCCAGGTGATACTTGACGTCACCGGTGCCCTCGGCGACTTCGGAATTGAAGTCGCCTTCGAATTCGGAGAAGATCTGCGCGACGCCCTTCCCGATCACGTTGGCGAGCACGGCCAGTCGCCCGCGGTGCGCCATGCCGATGAGAATCTCATTTACGCCTTCCGACGCCGCGCGTTCGAGCAGTTCCTCGATCATGGCGATCATGGTCTCGCCGCCTTCGATCGAAAAGCGCTTGTGGCCCTTGAAGCGGTTGTCGAGGAAACCTTCGAACCCTTCGGTCAGGACAACGTTCTTGAGGATTCGCCGGTGCGTAGTCGCATCCAGCGCGAACTGATCCGGAGCCAGCTCCACGCGCTCCTGGATCCACTTCCGCTCTTCCGGATTGTCGATGTGGATGTATTGAATGCCGGTTTTTCCAGCATAGATGCTCCGAAGGCGGTCGAGCAGAGAACGCAGTGGTAGCACGCCGAACGATTCTGCCTGAAACGCCCGGTCCAGATCCCAGATGGTCAGCCCATGAGCCGACGGCTCCAGATCCGGATGCGACGGCCGCGGCTCGCCCAAGGGATCGATATCCGCGACTAAATGTCCTCGTTCCCGCCACGCATGAATGAGGCGAGCAACACCGGCCTGCTTCATCGGATCCGAGCTCACCATCGGTGCGGTGGCCTGATCCGGCTCCCAGCGCCAGGCTTGGGCAGGGATCGCCAGCTCGCGGAAAATCTGATCGTAGAACTTGTCTTCGCCTTCGAGCAGCGCCTGCATCCGCGCCAGGAACATGCCTGACTCAGCGCCCTGAATCACCCGATGGTCATAGGTGCAAGTGATGGTCATCACCTTGCTGAGGCCCATGGACGAGCGAACATCTTCGGGCACGCCGCGATACTCCGGCGGATAATCGATCGCGCCCGTCGCAATGATGGCTCCCTGCCCCGGCATCAGCCGCGGGATAGAGCCGACGGTTCCAACCGTGCCGGGATTGGTCAGCGAAATTGTGATTCCTTCGAAATCGGCGACGGCGAGTTTGTTGCCGCGCGCACGCGACACCAGGTCGTCATAGGCGGCGATGAACTGCGCGAAGTTCATGGCTTCCGCGGCCTTGATGCCCGGGACCTTCAGCGACCGCGCTCCGTCCTTACCAGCGACATCCACTGCGATGCCCAGGTTCACGTGACCTCGCGCCACGCGGAAGGATTCGTCGCCGCGTTCCGAGTACGCCTGGTTCATGGCCGGGACGGCTTCAATCGCACGAACGATCGACCACGCAACAATGTGCGTATAGGAAAGCTTGCTCTGCCCGGCGGAGGCTCGATACTGGTTGATCAGCCTGCGGTTTTCGTCGATCACCTTCACCGGCATCGAACGTTGGCTGGTGGCCACCGGCATGCTAAGGCTAGCCGCCATATTCTCGGCGATCCGTAAGGCCGGTCCGCGCAGAGGAATGAGCCGATCGTCCACGCCGACGGCGACCGCGGGAACTTCTGGAGCACGCAGCGCCAGAGCCCGTGGCGGATCGGCCACCGCAGCTCGCGAGTCTCGCGCAGCCGCAGGTGCAGCTGTGTGTCCGTTGCCTTCTAGAACCGCGGTCCAGGTGGCGTCCACCGTCTTACGGTCGTGCTTGAACTGCTGGCGAAGTTCATCCTCCAGCCAGCTATTGATATTGGGTTGGGTTGGATCTTCTTGCATGAAATGGCGCTACTACTATGGTATCTGAATCATATCGATGAACATGACTCGCCTTTTAGTCTTTTCTGACCTCCACAACGACGTTCGTGCTCTGGAAAAGCTGATGGATATCGAGGCGGACTACTATTTCGCCGCCGGCGACCTGGTGAGCTGGGCCCGGGGGCTCGACAAAATGGCCGAACCGATGAAGCGCCGTGCCGGATCCGTGTACGTTCTGCCTGGGAATCACGAGTCCGAGAGGGACATTGCCGAGTTCTGTGAGCGTCACGGATTCGTCAATTTTCATGGCGGGACCCTGGCGATCGGCGACACGCAGGTCGCTGGGCTGGGATACTCGACTCCCACGCCTTTCGATACGCCCGGCGAGTATTCCGAACAGGAGATGGCGGCGCGCCTGGGGAAATTTGTGGGGCTCAAACCGCGGGTGCTGATCTGCCACGCGCCTCCGCTCGACACGGATCTCGATCGCATCAAGGAAGGGCTGCACGCGGGCAGCCGGGCGGTGCGGGAATTCATCGAGAAAGTGCAGCCCGAACATTTTTTCTGCGGGCACATCCACGAGGCCGAAGGGAGGGTGATCCAGATGGGCGCGACGCGCGCGATGAACGTCGGCAAGAAGGGATACCTTCTGGAGATCTAGCGAACGGTAAGTGTCAGGGTGTTGCTGCTCACTCCGGCGCACTGGATTTGGAATTCGCTATCGCCCTTGGCGGCATCGGCGGGCACCACAACATTGATCTGCCGAAACCCTTCAGCGTTCGGATCACCAACATAATCCACTTCCAGGCGACGATTCCCCAGCATTGCCCGAACATTGGCGCGATCGGCATTTTCCGGCAGTCCCGCGGCCCAGCCGCTGACGAATCCTCGCTCGCCGACCTTCACTTGTGCTTTGGTCCAGGCGACGCCATCATAGACTTCCTTCAGCACGATATTCTCGACGTTCAACGGGACATCCACGGCGATGCGAAACTCGCGTCCATAGCCGCTGTCACTAAAACGCATGCGCGCGATATGCCAGTCTGGATCGAGGCCGGGAGGCAAGCGAAATGTCGCTCGCCAGGTATCGTTCTCGTTAGTTACAAAAAGCGCGGCTGCGGCGAACTCGTCTACTTCGAGACGAAGCATTTCCGCTTTCACCACTCGTGGACTGCGAAATACGCAGGAGATGTATTCCTCCGATTTCCGCGTCGAAAAGTTGATGCCGTTGCGGGCATTTTCGATGGTGAGTATTTCCGGCAGGTCCGTCGCGAGCGGTGCCGGAAGAACTTCCCATTTTCGGTGACACGCCACAACGGCGTGATGATCGCCGGTACCCAGAAGCTCGACGCGCGCGAAACCGGCAGCGCGGCACATCGCCAGCAGGCACTGGACCGTGGGACCCACCCAGTTGCCGAACTGATTCCCAAGCTCGTCCAGCTCATAGAACTCCATGGTGGGGATGTCTTCCGTGTGCTCCTGCCAATCATCCGGATCAGTGACGAATGAATCCACGATCGCGACATCGCGCGTAAGCGCGCACACAATTTCGAGCGACAGAAGAGGATGGCGCACGTGATACAGCACGCCCAAATAGAAGACAATGTCGAACTTCCCCAGGCCGGCGTCGGGAAGCTCGTAGAAATCCATGATGCGGTAGTCGACCTTGGAATTGAGCCGCGCATGGATATCGAGAAAACTGGGCAGTTCCACGCAATCTATCGCGGTTACGCTGGCTCCATGACGTTCGGCTTCGAAGCTGAACCAGCCATCCCACGCGCCGATATCCATCAGCCGCTTGCCTTTCAGGTCATGTGGAATTGGGAATTGCGTGTAGCGGCGTTTCTGCTGCGCGACCGTCATAAAGCCGTCGATGAACGTGCCGTCCGGCAACTCGAAGCTGTGATACCAGCCCTTTGCGGCGAGCTCTTTTGAAAAATCAATCCGGCGGCGGGCGTCAATTACCTTCGATGGCGCGCCCGAGGGAGGCATCGCTACAGAACCTTTACCGCTTCCGGGTCCGATGCCACCCCCGCGCTCACCACGCGAAACTCGTGCGACCCTTTCGCCAGGTCAGGTTGGACCTTTGCATTGATCTGGCAGTGTCCGCTCTTTTCCGTCGGCCCAATATAGGTGATTTGCAACGGAACCTCGCCCACCAGAACCTGAGTGTCGAGCGCGCTACGGTTGTCAGGCAGGCCACTTAACCAGAAGCTGACGAATCCTCCATCCGCAATGCTGACTTCGCCGCGACGCCACGTTTTGCCATCGCACACATCCTTCACGGCGAGGTGATCCGGCCGTGTAACAGGAATGTCTACGGCGATCCGAAGTTCGTTGCTGAATTCGCTATCGGCGAATCGCAGCCGCACGGGATGCCATCCTGCATTCAGAGCGGGTGGCAGCCGAAACGATGCGACCCAAGCTCCGTCTTCTCGTTTCTGAACGTAGATCGCTCGTGTGCCGAATCCGCTGACTTCGAGTCGAAGATCTTCGCCGCGAACTTCACGATCGGCTTTAAACACGCACTCGAGATACTCTTCCGATTTCCGGCTGGAGAAGCAGTTGCCGGGAGTTCTGCCATTCGATACGAAAACCAGTTCAGGCGCCGCGGCCGAGGGCTGTGCCGGAACGGACTCCCACCTGCGATAGCATGCTGCCCCCGCGTAATTGCCACCCGCGTACATCAACTCGACGCGCGCAAAACCTGCGGCTCGGCACATTGCCAACAGGCACGCGACCGTAGGACCGTTCCAGTTGTCGTACTGATTCCCCAACTCGAAGGTTTCGTAAAACTCCATGGTCGGGATGGCTTTCTCGTGTTCCTTCCAGGTCTCGCCATCGATGACGAAAGATTCGACGATCGCGACTTCCGTGGTAAGTCCGCACACGATCTCCAGCGCCAGCAGGGGGTGGCGCAGATGATATAGAACGCCCAGGAAGAAGACGACTTCGAACTTTCCCAGATCCTCGAAGGCCAGCTCGTAGAAATCCAGAATCCGGTATTCGACCTTGGACTTCAGCTTGCGATGGACCTGCTGGAAGCTGGGGATCTGGACGCAATCCAGCGCGACCACATCGCCGCCGTGGCGCTCCGCTTCGAAGCTGAACCAGCCGTCCCACGCACCGATATCGAGCACGCGCTTGCCGCTCAAATCCTCCGAAATCGGATAGCGAGCGTAGCGTTCCTTCTGGACCTTGAGCGGCATGTATCCGTCGATGACGGAGCCGTCCGCGAATTCGAAGCTGTGATACCAGCCTTTTTTCGCCAGATCCTGACTGAAATCCAGTCCGCGGGCAGATTCAGGCGCTGTGGTGGTGGAGTTCTCTGACACTCCTTAGCATTCTCGCACTTGGCTCTTACTTGCGGAATCGGCCTAGTTTTCGGACGTAGATGATGGTGGGCGCAAGCATGGCGATCAGGAACACCACCAGGAATCCGCGGCCCGCGCTGCGCATGCGCCCCATAGGAGTGTGCACGATCATCCACAGCAGTCCGGCCAGCAGAACCATCAACACAGTCTTCAGCACGATCGTCATCTGCAGAAGCAATTGCTTGACCTCAGGACGCTCCCGATCGATCTCAAAAGGGATGCTAATCAACTGCTGAAACCGCGCGGCCACAGTGAGCAGAAAATACACTCCGGCGTTCAGCAGCACCATGAAACTGAGACTTCCCTGGCTGCCCCGGCGCGCGAACTGCGGCAGTCTCTGCCAGTGCCCGAAGACCATCGCGAAGGTCGCAATCAAGGCCGCGAATGCGACCGCTTCGAGCAACCAGTCTTGCGCGGATCGGCGGGGAACCATGCGTCTGAATCTTACAGCATAGGCTACACTAATTTGAAGATGACACTCGAAGAACTACAACGCGAGTACGCTACGCTCCGCCAGCAAGCTGACGCTGTGCGGAGCTATCTTTGACGCCTCCACCCGAAAAACCCAGCTAGCGAAAATCGAGGAGCTGACCAACGCTCCCGACTTCTGGTCGAATCCTGAAAAAAGCCAGAAGATCATGCAGGACCGTAAGCGCCTGGAGGAGCAGATCGCTCAAGACGCGCGCATCAGCGGCCAGACCTCCGACCTGGACACTCTATTCGAGCTGGCGCGCGAAGGTGAAAACGTCGCCAACGACCTTGAGCGCGACATGAAAGTTCTCACCGGCGAACTCGCGAAGCTGGAAACGAACATGCTGCTTTCGGGCGATAACGACTCGAAGAGCGCCATCGTCACGATCCATCCGGGAGCCGGCGGTACCGAGAGCCAGGACTGGGCCGAGATGCTTCTGCGCATGTACTACCGCTGGGCGGAGCGCAATAAATACGAGATCATCGAAACCGATCGGCTGGAAGGTGAGGGTGCGGGCATCAAGTCGGCGACGTTCGAAGTCAACGGTGAAAACGCATACGGACTGCTGCAAAGCGAAGTGGGCGTGCATCGGCTGGTGCGCATCTCGCCGTTCGATTCCGCCGCGCGCCGGCATACGTCGTTTGCGTCGGTATTCGTCTACCCGCAGATTGATGAGGAAATTAAGATCGATATCCGTCCGGAGGACCTGCGCGTGGATACATTCCGAGCCTCGGGCGCGGGCGGCCAGCACGTCAACCGAACCGATTCTGCGATCCGCATGACCCACTTGGCCACCGGCATCGTGGTGCAGTGCCAGAGCGAGCGCAGCCAGCACAAGAACCGGGCCACTGCGATGAAGCAGCTCCGCGCGAAACTATACGAGCACGAAATGGACAAGAAGCGCGCCGAGGACCGCAAGATGGAGGATTCCAAGCTGGGAATCAACTTCGGCAGCCAGATCCGCAGCTACGTCCTGGCGCCGTATCGCATGATCAAGGACCATCGGACCAAGCTCGCGGTGGGCGACGTGGATCGCGTTCTGGACGGCGATCTGGATGATCTGATCCACGCCTTTCTGGTATTCCGCAAAACGGGCAAGACAGCGTCCGATAAAGATGAGCCTCTCGATTAAGAAAGCTGCGGCGATCGTCCTCGAGGGTGGGCTGATCGGGTTTCCGACCGAGACGGTATACGGCCTGGGTGCGAATGCGCTGGATGCGGTGGCCGTTCAAAAAATATTCGAGCTGAAGGGGCGACCGGAGACTAGTCCCCTGATTGTGCACGTCTCATCTATCGAGATGGCTCGCGAAATCGTCACCGAATGGCCGCGACGGGCCGAGGAATTGGCGCGCATGTGGTGGCCGGGACCGTTGAGCTTGGTTCTTCCCAAAAACAGCCGCGTGCCTTCGATCGTGACTGCGGGATTATCCACCGTGGGCATCCGGATGCCGAATCATCCGCTGGCGCTGGAGCTGATCGAAGCAGCCGGTGTGCCGATCGCCGCGCCCAGCGCGAATCGCTTCATGGGACTTTCTCCTACGACTGCGGACCATGTGAGGGCAGCGTTCGGCGACGCGGTGCCGATCCTCGATGGCGGTCCGTGCGAAGTGGGAATCGAATCGACCGTGGTGGCCATTGACGGCGACAAACTCACGCTGCTGCGTCCGGGAATGATTTCGCTCGAAGCGATCGAGCAGTTTTCAGAGAGCCCTGGCGGCGCGCATCCGTCGCCGGGCATGCACGAACGCCATTACAGTCCCCGCACGCGGTTGATTTTGGTTCGCGGTCCCGCCGAACTTCCCGATCGCGCTGGAGCTTATGTTTGGCGCGCGGCGCTGGGTCCTTCGGCGCGCAGTATCCGCATGCCTCTGGATCCTGGACCCTACGCGTCGCAGTTGTATCGCGTGCTGCATCAGCTCGACCAGGAGAACTGGCCGTGGATCGCCGTGGAATTTCCGCCGGATGCACCGGACTGGACAGCGATTCGCGACAGACTCACGAGAGCAGCGGGACGGTAGAATACACCAGATGCTGCAACCGGTGAAGAGCGGGCGCGAACTTGTCGAAGAGATCGATCGAACGCTATCGGTGACCCCGACGCTATGGTGGCTGGGCCACGCCGGCTTCATTGTCCGCTTCGCCAACATCACGTTCTACGTCGATCCGTGTTTGTCGGATCCGCCGGGCCGCACACGCCGCATCGCTGCTCCGCTGGCGGCGCAGGACATCAAGAACGCCGACATGGTTTTCGCGACACATGGGCATCCCGGGCATCTGGATGCTCCGTCAGTCGTGACGATCCTGGAAGCGAACCGCGGCGCCAAGCTAGTGCTTCCGAAAAGTTCGACCGAGCCGGCCCACGACGCGGGAATTCCGTACAACCGCATGACCACCACCGATGCCGGCCTGCGCATCGAGTACTTCAAGGACAATCTCTACGGACGCGTGTACGCCGTGCCGTCGGCGCATCCGCAGTTGGACTGGACCGCAACCGGCGGGAATCCGTACCTGGGTTATCTGATCCGCTTCGGCAAATGGACCATCTATCACGCAGGCGATTGCGTGCTCTATCCCGATCTGGCCGCGCAGCTACGGCCATTCAATGTAAACGTGGCGCTCCTGCCGATTGGGCCGGGAGGCTTAACGGTCAGCGAGGCGGCGCAACTAAGCGCGGATATTCAAGCGAAATGGGTCGTTCCCATGCACTACGGGATGTTCAGTGAAGATTGCGAGAACCACTTCGTTTCGCACATGCTCGGCCATCGACCTGCGCAGAAGTTCAAAGTTTTCCGGTGCGGTGAAAAGTGGACCGTGCCGGAAGAGTGAGCTTATACGCCCGCCGCGACCACGTTACTCTGCTCCACTGCCGCCGTCTCGCATACTGCCAGCTTCCGTCGGTAATGCAAATGCCTGATTCGGGAAAGCTCGATCAATGGCTTCCAGGCAGCGTGGACCAGATGACGCTGGATCAACTGATGCCAGAAGCGATTTGAGCGCTTGTACAGATACGACATGGCGAGATACGGAGCCACCGCGCGCCAATCGCCTGGACGGCGTTTCCAAATCGACGTGTGCGAGAACAGTCGCTCGTAGAGCCATCCGTAGCCCTGCTCGAGCTCCTCGGGCTCCATATGCTTGGGACGAAATACGGCGTGAGCGGTATCGTATCGGCTCCAGTCGCGATGCAGCAGCCGCCCCTCGCCTTCCATCTGCCGGAACAGCGGAGTCGCAGGATAAGGAGTCAGGATATGGAAGGTGGCGCACTCCAAGCGATTCTCTTCCACCCAGTCGGCCGTGCGCGCAAAGACGTCTTTCCTATCGTGATCGAAACCCAGCACGAATGATCCGTTGACCTGGATGCCGTTGTCATGCAGAATCTGAACTCGCCGGGCGTAGTCAGCCGTCTTGGGAGTCTTCTTTCGAGCATCCGCAAGATTCTGGTCGGCGAGAGATTCGAATCCTACAAACACGCCCGTGCAACCAGCCAGAGCCATGGCTCGAATCAGACTTGGATCGTCGGTGACGTCAATGGAGACAGCCGCGCTCCAGATCTTTTCTATCGGCCGAAGCGCATCGCACAGCGCTCGCAGGTAGTCGGGCTTCGATCCCAGATTGTTGTCGATGAAGACTGCGTAGGGCTGCCGGTCTTCCAGAAATTCCGAGGCGACCTGAGAGGGGTCGCGCATACGGTACGGCATGCGCAAGCCTTCTGTAGCCAAGTAGCAAAAACCGCAGCGATTGTGACATCCGCGCGTCGCGATCAGACTGGTGGTGGTCAGAAAACTCGATCTTGGAAGAATCGCGCGGCGGGGCGTTGGGTCTTCGCGATAGTCGTTTTCATACGTCGCCGCGTAGCGCGATTTCAGCGCGCCGTTCTCGACGTCGGTTAGAATCCTGGGCCAGAGCTGCACGCCGTCACCGAGCGCCAGGGCATCTGCATGCTGCGCACATTCATCGGGACATGAGAGAACGTGCAGTCCTCCCAGGATCACTTTGCTGCCGCGATGGCGATACCAGTCGGCAAGCTCGAAGGCCCGATTCGCAAACGTGAGGTGCACGGTGATTCCGACTACTTGCGGCAGTGGATCGGATGGCGGCCGACCCTTGAGCAGATTCTCATCCCAGTAGTCCACGCGCCAGGATGCGGGCGTCGTCGCCGCGAAGCTCGTCAAGGCCAGAGTCGGCGTGAGAACGTGCTTACCGAAGCTTGCATGAGGATCCTTGGGATAGAACGGATTGATCAGAAGGGCGTAGCGCGGCTGACCCGTTCCAACGGGCGGGCCCGGATCCAACTTCGGCGGATGAAGCATCTCCGGCGGAATCCAGCGGGGGCGCACAGGGCGAGCGAAGGGTTCTGAGGCATCGATCATGCCTCATACTCTATATTACAAAGTGCTCTTCGTCAAGGACTAGTTTGCTAGCCCGCACCCTGCATCGCTGCCTTCATTTCCTCAGGAGTGACGTCCTTCACATGCGTGTGGATGTACCAGGTATGCCCGAACGGATCGACGATGGTCGCGGTCCGATCGCCGTAGAATTCATCCTTGAGGGGGCGCACAATCTTCGCGCCGGCTGAGACGGCTTGCGCGAGCATGGCGTCCGTGTTCTCCACATACAGCAGCACGTTGATGGGCGAGCCGCCGTAGTGCTGCGGCGAACGTGCCCCTACTTCAGGACTATCATCGGCAAGCATGATGAACGAGTCGCCGATTTTTATTTCGGCATGCCCGATCTTGCCGTTGGGCATTGCCATGCGCATCGATTCGACTGCGCCGAACGCTTTCTTATAAAACTCAATCGCCTGAGACGCGCCGTCGCAGATGAGATAGGGGGTGACGGTATGATAGCCCTCCGGAATGGGTTTAACCTGACTGGCCATGATGAACCTCCTTGGTTTGTCTTGATTCTAAACCCGCAGGATGCCGCGCTTAATCGCGGTGACGACGGCCTCTGTCCGATCCCCCACCCCGAGCTTTTCATGAATGCTCAATACGTGAGTCTTGACGGTTCCTTCGCTGATGAACAGCAGCGTCGCGATTTCCTTGTTGCTTTTGCCCTCCGCGATCCACTTCAGCACCTCGATCTCGCGTGGAGATAACTGCGCGCCACCCATCGCACGCTCGGCCAGACGAGCCGCCGCCCGTTCTGAAACATGCGTGCCGCCGGCATGAATCTTACGGATCGCTCCCAGCAGCTCAACCGTGGAACAATCTTTCAGCAAATACCCTTTCGCACCGTTTTCGAGCGCCCGAAAGACGCTTTCGTCGTTGTCGTAGGTGGTCAGCACCAGAAGCCGCGCATCGGGAAATTCACCACGGATGGCCAGGATCGCGCCAGCACCATCGAGTTCCGGCATGGCCAGGTCCATCAAAACCACATCGGGCTTCAGTTCGCGAAATCGGGTCACCGCTTCGCGCCCGTTCTGAGCGAGTCCCACAACCGTCATGTCCGGCTCGAACTTGAGTACCGCCGCGAGGCCATCGCGCACGACGGCGTGGTCTTCGGCGATGAGAATCCGGATCGGCGCCTCAGGCATTCGGGACCGTAACCACGATTCGTGTACCGCGACCCGGATCGCTCAAGATCTTGATCTCGCCGCCGATCTGCCGGGCACGCTCGCGCATGCCGTCCACTCCGAATCCCGACGGTTCCGCGCCAGTCATGCCCCGGCCGCTGTCGCCCACTTCGAGCTCCACCGAGCCGGTCCGATACGCCAGGCGGATGCTGATGCGTGCTGTTCCGGAATGACGGATTGCATTGGTCAAGGCTTCCTGGGCGATGCGCAAAAGGTTGGCTTCGCACTGCTCCGGTAGCGCGTAGGGCTGGCCTTCAAGTCTGGTGTCGAGCTGAACGCCGGAATCGGAGGTGAGCTTGCGGCCGATCTGTTCGATCGCGTCGAGCAAGCTACCGCTGGTGAGTGCGCCGGCGCGAAGAGCGGAAACAGATCGCCGGGCTTCTTCCAGACTCTCGCTCGCAAGCTGCCGGGCTTTTTCGATATGGACTCGCACTTCCATGGAATCGTTCTGCAGGCGCTGCTCGGCTGCGTTCAACTGCATCATGATGCCGGTGAAACCTTGCGCCAGCGTATCATGGATATCCCGCGCGAAACGCGTGCGCTCGGCCACAATCGCATCGCGTTGCCGCTCCTCAGCCACGCGGTTGGCCTCAAATAACCGCTCCAGCTGTCGCGAAAACTGGATGACGAGCCATCCGGCAGTAATGTACACGGCACACCAGCCTGCATTCACTCTCCAGCCGCTGGAATCCATAATGGCGAATTGCAGGGAAACACAGCAGATGAACGTCCACACTCCCACGTAGAACTCCCCAATCAAGAGCCCGCTCAGCAGGATTGTCAGGATAAGCACTCCGCCGTATTGGGGATATCCGTCGCTCGGCTTTAGGAGCGCGGCCTGCGACCATGTTACGGCGAAAGCGATAGCCACGAATAGCGTCGAAATTGCGAATTGGGTCCGCCATTTCCTTGGGCCCCAACGCAGGCTTCCGGCCGAGACCAACAAGCACAGGGCCGGCCAAATCGTCGTGCCCCCTGGAAAGAATTTGGATTTGGGAACTCCGTCCCAAACGAAAAGAGCGGCCTGGATGGCCAGGGCGACAAAGCAAACGGCCAAAATGGAGGGGAGCATGGCGGCGCGTAGCGGTTCCAAGTGCACCAGCCTTTGCCGTATAGCCCTGCGTTTGGATAATTCCTTCGCGTACCAGCCTTTGAATACTTGGGTGAGAGGCATTTCAAGCGATTCCTACAGGCTGGCAAAGAGCCGAATAAACACCACGAAGACTCCCATCACGCCCAAGATGCCGGCGAACATGACCCCCATACCCACGAACGGATTTTGGCCGGCTGGGGCGCGAGTGGCTTGCCGCTGGAAATCCTCACGCGCAAGGGCTCGGACCCATTCTTCTTCTCGGATACGCTCACGTTCTTCAGTGGAAAGTCCCATGGCTCATTTTGCAAGCTTTGCCCGGCGGAAACTATCCAGACTTCGGAGGGTTTTAGGGTCTACCGAATGGTGGAGTCTAGGATTCGTCGTACCAATGCCGCCAGCGCTGGCGGGACGGAAAGAGCTTGATCAGCAGCATACCGGCGATGAATCCGCCGATGTGGGCAAACCAGGCCACCCCGCCGCCCGTGTAGCTGCGGTCACCGATGGATTCGTAGCCGTTGAGGAACTGCATGGCGAACCAGAAGAGCAAGTAGAACGGTGCGGGAATCGCGACGCGCGTGAAGAAGATGAATATGATAGCCAGGGTGTCAATGTGGGAGCGCGGGAACCTGATCAAATATGCGCCCATCACTCCGGCGATGGCGCCGCTGGCTCCGATGGTCGGAACGCGCGAATACGGATTCGCGAGCACCTGCACCACTGCGGCCGCGAGCCCGCACAGCAGATAGAAGGCCAGGAAGCGTCCGCCGCCGATCAAGTCCTCTATATTGCGGCCGAAAACCCACAGGAACAGCATGTTCCCCAGCAAGTGCAGCCACCCTCCGTGCAGGAACATGGAGGTCAGCAAGGAAATCAAGTGGAGATCGTCCGGCACAATGCCCCAGCTCATAACGAACTGATTGAGCCTGTAGTAGCTCAACGTCGCCTGATACAGGAAAACGATCACATTCACCGCGATCAGGCCGCCGGTGACAAAGGTGCGCGAGTAGATCCGCTCGCTGGAACGCAGCGGGATCATGCAGTGAGTTTGAAATCGGGATGAGAGCGGCGCTCTCCGTGCTCGGCTAATGCCCGAGCTTCGTCAGCCGTGGCGATCCCGCCCCTGGCCCCCAGCCGGGTGCAATTCAGAGCGGCCATGGCGTTGGAAAACTCTAGCGCGTCGCGCACGGTGAATCCCTTGAGCACAGAATAACAGAAGGCTCCGTGAAACACGTCTCCGGCGCCGGTGGTGTCGATGCAATTCACGACGAATCCTGGGGAATAAATAAACTTCCCGTCTTCCCGCGCGAGCGCGCCGTGGGGACCCAAAGTCATCGCCGCAACGCGCATGCCGTATTCGTTCTGGATCCGCTCCAGCGCGCGAAACGGATCGCGCTCGCCCGTCCATCGGGCAGGAAACTCCGTGCTGCCCACCAGGTAATCGACGCTGGCCAGCACCTGATCGAAGCGGGGATAGACGTTATCCACATCCACGCTTACGGGAATGCCATGTTGGCGTGCAATGCGGGCTGCTCGCGCGACAGCGGGAGTATCATGCCCGTCGATGTGCAGCATGCGCGCACCGACGATTTTCTCCGGAGTGATATGAGCCGGATCGATGCTCAGGCAGTTCGGACGATGCCAGAAAATGGTGCGCTCGCCGGTGGACTGGTCGATGACGATGTAGGCGCTCTGGTTGGGGCAACCGACGCGAATCTCTAAGTCATCGAGATTCAGACCAGCTTCGCGCAGGCTAGCCATCTGGATGCGGCCGCGTTCGTCGTCACCCACTGCTCCGATGTATTTCGTCCGCAAGCCGAGCTTGCCGCAGGTCGCGAGAGCGCTAGCCACCTGGCCGCCGGGGCTCAGGATTTCCTGGTCAAAAGCGACCTTGCCACCTAGTGAGGGATATTTCGAAACAAGGAGAAGTGTATCGGTGGCATTGAGGCCCACGCCGACCAAATCGATCACTTCACGATGCCCAATATGGTGTCGACGAGCAGGCTGTGTTCCTGGACCAGGCTGAGGACTTCGGAAATGTGACCTTCCGAGGGAACATAGAAGAGCTGCGCGGAAACGAAGTTCTTCTTGAGAGTGGCGGTGAAGTCGCGCGCCTGTTTGGGAAGATCGAAATAATCCCACTGGCAGTAACTGATCCAGAAAGGCGGCGCGCCGGAGCGCGCATGCGCGATGGGCGAAGCAGCGTGTTTGTCGCCTGCTGCGAGGAACGCATCGAGCTTGTCCACGTTGTAGACGCCGCTCATGGCGATGACGCCTGCAATTGACTTGCGGTCCAGCTCGAACTTCTGCAAATATTTTTCGTCGAGTGCAAGCAGCGAAACCAGGTGCGCTCCGGCGGAGTGCCCACTGGCATAGATTTTCGATGTGTCGCCACCAAGCTCCGCGATGTTGCGGTACACCCAGGCAAACGCCGCGGCCACATCCTCAATCTGCGCCGGGTGCGGATTTTGGGGCATCAAACGGTAGCTGGGAATCGCGACTCCGATCCCGGCGCGCGCGAAACGCTCGCCTAGCGCCCTGTAAACAGACCGATCCCCTGTGCGCCAGGATCCGCCGTGCACGAACATCAGCACCGGGAATTTGGTCTTGCCCTGCGGCAGGTACAGGTCGAGCTTGTGCTTGGCGGCATCCGCAGGATCGCCTTCGGTGTAGGAAATATCGAGGCGTTCTTCAACGTCGGGCGAAGTTTGAGCCGCAGGCAGGGCCACATTCGACGGAGGCCCAACCGTGATCGGATTGGTGAAGATCCAGGGGCGCTCTTCGCCGTCGATCGTGAGCAGCGCTTCGATCCGATAGGCTCCTTGGTCGCGAACGGCGTAATCCAATTTCCAGTCCTTGGCTTCGGCCACCACCATGTTGTCGCGTAGCAGGCGGATGCTGGCGGGAACCGGAAGGCGCGCAGAGATGGTCACTCCGCCGGTGGTGGGGTTGTGCACCACGATGTCGCCCATTTCGAACAGTCCAAAATAACTTTGTGCGAAAAACGCAATGCCCGTGGGATCGCACAGCCAATCATGCGCAACATACGCGTGTCCGGCGGCCAGCGACGAGCGAATCGAGGCTTCGTTCAGATCCGTGGCCAGGATGTGCGTAGTGGCGTGGCGGAAAGCTGCGGTGTAGGCGTCGTCCTGATCTTTGGTGATCTGCGCGGGCGGAACATGCGTTCGCGCGAACAAAACGGAGTGAGCCGGCAGAGGCGGGGCGGGCGCGTGGGCATCCGTACCGAAAGCTTCGTCGGGAAGCTGCTTGAATTTCGAGGACGCTCGTTTGGGATCTTCCTCGGCGGGTTGGCCGAAGATTTCGGTGCCTGCAAAGTCTTCCGCAGGTCCACGCAGAAACAGGACTTTTTCGCGCAACACGCTGGTGGTTGTTCCGAAGACGACTTGAACGCCAGCGTTATGGGCGGGCTGGAGGACCACTTCGGGAGCTACGGGATCTGGGAGAAAAACCGCTCGAAAATCCTGGTAGACGCCCTCGGCCGGGAAGCTGGCCCGGGTTTTCTTCCATTCGACGATCTGAGAATGGACTGCCTGGAGGCGATCATCCTTCAAACGCTCGGCAGGCGTGCGGGCGGAGGCGATGGAAACGACGAGGAAATACAGTATCGCTCGCACGATTCCATTCTACCCGGAGGCCGCTCCATAACTGTCGCGGTTCGGTGGCCCTACAGAACCGCGAGAGCTAACGAGCGGCCTAAAGCGTAGTTATATTCCCTTGAGCATTCCGCCATCTACCTGAAGGCTTGCGCCCGTGATGTAGCTGGCTGCGTCCGACAGCAGAAAGACGGCAGCCGCGGCGAACTCATCGGGGTCGCCATAACGAGCCAGCGGAATCGTGGCGTACATACGTTTCTGCTGTTCGGGAACGGTGATGCCGGCCCGCAGGGCATTCTCATCGTCGATTTCCTTGACGCGATCCGTGAAGATTCGGCCGGGGATAAGCTGATTGACCCGGATCTTGTGCGGCGCGAGCTCGGTAGAGAGGATCTTCGAAAGCGACGATACCGATGTCCGCATCACAGTAGACAACGCGATGTTACCGATGGGTTCTTTAACGGCCGAAGAAGTGGCCAGCACAATCGCGCCGCCGCCACGAGAGGTCATCGAAGGGACGGCCAAGCGGATCATCCGAACAGCGCTCAGCAGCAGCAGCTCAAACGCGTTCTGCCAGGCCGCATCGTCGAATTTGAGCACCGGACCGGCCGGCGGACCGCCCGAATTGGTGTAGAGCAGATCGATTCCGCCGAAGCGCTCGAGGGTTTCGGCGTGCCAGTTCTCGATCGCGTCGGCGGAACGGACGTCTGCCGCGTAACCCACGACGTCGGCTCCGGTTTCTGCACGGATCGCGTCGGCGGCAGCTTGAGCCGCTTCAGGTTTGCTCGACGACAAGGAGACTCTTGCGCCCTCGCGGGCTAGGCCACGGGCGACGGCGAATCCAAGTCCGCGGCTAGCGCCAGCGACCATGGCAATCTTATTAGTGAGACCGAGGTTCATGACGAATATTCGATTGTACGAGAAACCGTCACTCAAGAAGCTCACAGAAATCTTCTTCCGGATCGGGAACACGACCTTCGGCGGGGGATACGTGACCATGGGCATGCTGGGCCGGGAGCTGGTGGACACGCGCCGCTGGATCAGCTCAGAGAAATTCGACCTGGCGTTCGCGTTGGCGCGAGTGACTCCGGGAACCAACATCATCGCGTTTTGCGCTGCGATCGGTGCGCTGATTTGCGGACTGGCCGGGGCCGTGGCGGCCGTAGTTGCGCTCACCGCTCCGTCTGCAGTGTTGGCCGTGCTGATCGTACAGGGATTTGAATCGTGGAAGGGGAATCGAATCGCCATGGCCGCGATCGCAGGAACCGTGGCGGCGGTGGCCGGGATGATGTGGTCCACCATCTGGACCATCCTCCGGCCGCACGTGGGCGGACTCACGCGAAACCTGCAAGTGGTGCTCATCGCAGGCGGGGGATTCCTGGCATCGTGGAAGTTTCATGTCACGCCGCTGCCGATCATCGCGGCAGGCACGCTGGTCGGATTTCTGTGGAAGGATGAGCGCCCGTGAATCTGCTGCTGCTGTATCTGCTGTTGCTGAAGGCCAGCGTGACGTCTTTCAGCGGCTTGGGATCCCTGCCCATGGTGCGGAATGACTTTGTCGTTGAGCGGCAGGTGCTCACGGATCATCAGCTGAACATGGCCGTGGTTGCCGGACGCACAGGTCCCGGCCCGAATGGTCTGTATCTGGTGTGCGTGGCGTACGCTGCTCGGGGATTTCCAGGCGCCGTAATGGGATTCCTGGCGCTGATTACGCCGGCTTTCCTGGTGATCCCCCTGATGCGCTGGCTGGGTAAGCGTGCCGACATTCCCCGAGTTCGGAGTGCGATTCGCGGGTTACTTCTGGCGAGTGCGGGCCTGTTGCTATCGTCGTCGGTGCCGTTGACGTTGGACGCGTTCACGGGAGTGTTTTCCGCAGTTCTGATGACTGCGAGCTTCGCGGTGCTCACCTTTACGCGCATCGATTCAGCCTGGCTGATGCTGGGAGCGGCGGGGGCGGGTCTGGCGACGTTGTTATTTCGATAAAAAAACAAAAAGCCACGTGCGGAAACCTTCGAGCAGGCACCCGCACGCGGCTAATTTCTTGAGAACGAAAATTTACTTGGTTGCCGGATCTGCGGCCTTTTTGGCCTTGCCCTTCTTGGGGGCGTCCTTGCCATCTTTCGCAGCGTCACCAGCCTTGGCGTCGCCTTTTTTCTTGCTGCTCTTCTTCTTGGTGGCTGCCTTGTCTTTGGCGGGCTCGGCCTGTGCGAACGTGACGGTCGCGGTTCCGACAGCCAGGGCCAGGACCAGCATGGTGCTCATGAGCGTTTTCATTTTGATGTGAGATCTCCTTATTTGCCGAACGGCCATACCGTCCCGCGTTACCTATTTTTGCAATCGCACATGAATGGGTCCTTAAACATCCATTAAAATCGTTTCATTTCAAGGCCTTAACGGCCCTCGAAATCAAATTAGGCGCCGCTTTTCTGATCCTTGCGCTGACGCCGAGGGTACCGGATCGGCGACTGGGGGTAATTTTGGAGCTGGATGAAACATGACGAACTGGCACAAGAACTGGCGAGGGAAGCCGGCTTGGCGCAGGCGGAGGCGAAAGATCAGATCGAGGAACTGGTCCAGCGCATCGTGAAGAAGCTCCGACGGGGACGACCGGTGGCATTGCCAGGCCTCGGAAAACTGGTAGCCCGCCCCGGACGAAAAAGACCGTGAGCCAGAGGGAGCGGATTTTAAAGATCCTGCAGCGTGCGCTGGAGCGCGGCCAGACTGTGGAAATCGACGGCCTGGGAACGTTCGGGACAGCGGCCGGCGGCGATTACGAGTTCCTCCCGCAAACTAAACCGTGGGTGTTCATCGCCTGCGTGGAAGAAGATCTCGCGCTGGCGCGGCGGCTCCGGGACGGGATCGCAGCGGCCGACTGCTCGCCTTGGATGGATAAAGACAAACTACTGCCGGGCCAGGATTGGCCGCGGGCGATCCGTCGAGCAATCGAGATTTCCGATGCCTTTGTGGCGTGTTTTTCGACGCAATCGATCGTCAAGCGGGGTCCATTCCAGAGTGAGCTGCGGTGGGCATTGCGATGCGCACGGCGGATGCCTCTGGACGAGACCTTCGTAATTCCGGTACGGTTCGATCGATGCTGCGTGCCCAGGGAGATCCAGGAGCGCAGCCAGTACGTCGATTTGTTCCCGGACTGGGACGCTGGAATAAAGAAAGTCATCCGGGCGCTTCGCCAGAAAGCGCGAGCCGGGCATGAGCCCGGCTGCAGGTTAATTAGTTCAGGCTAAGGATCGGCAGGATGCTGCTGTAGTCATCCGTCCAGCCGCGGAACGTAGCGGCGGCCGAGGCAGGATACATGTTGGCGCCCTCGAACGTCGAACTCTGGAAGACATTGTTGTCTGGAGACGTAATCAGAACCCAGGTTGTGGAGTTCGCGAAAGTATTATCGGAGGCATCATCCGAAACGACGGTGGCTTTTTTGCCGACGAACTCCGCCCCTCGGAAGCACACCGGCGCCAGATCCAGATAACGATTCGAGATGTGCACCGCCAGCACTCCATCCGGTTTCAGCAGCTTGAAGTACAGCTGCATGACTTCGCGCGTCAGCAGGTGAACGGGAATCGCATCGCTTGAAAACGCGTCGATGACCAGGACGTCGTAGTTCTGGGGCTCCTGTTTCTCCATGGTCAGGCGAGCGTCGCCCATGAGAACTTCCTTATCGCCCGCGCAATGGCCGAAGAATGTAAACTCGCCGCGATCAGACAGCGACTTCACCAACGGATTGATTTCATAGACGCGCACGTAATCGCCGGCGCGGCAGTATCCCGTCATAACGCCGGCGCCCATGCCGACTACACCGTAGCGAACCGGTCCCAGGGCTTGCTTGGCGCCCATCGTGCGACCGATGCCTGAGCTGGGTGCGTAGTACGAGTTGACGTCGTAACGATGCTCCGGATTCAAGCGCTGCGAGCCATGATTGATGGTCCCGTGGAGCAGGTTACGCAGAGCGTATTCCTGCCCGACATCGTCATCGCGGATGCGCAGCTCACCATAGAAGTTTCTGGCGAACAGGTGGTAGCCTTGCCGGTCGGCATTCTCTTTCCGCATCAGATATCCGGCCAGAAGCCCCACGCCGATCGCCAGCGCGATACGCACCGGGTTCGCGCCGAGCTTGGGTATTTCGACGTTAAACAATACGATCACCCCGAGAATGCCGCAGGCCACCAGACCGATGGGAAGTTCGAGGTAAGAGTTAAATACGCGGGGCGCGATGATGGCCACGAAGACGCCGCCGATGGCGCCTCCCACGGACACCATCAGGTAGAACAGCGTCAAATACTGCGGAGCGGGCTTATGCAGCGCTAGCTCGCCATGGCACAGCATGCAGCAGATAAACAGGCCGGCGCAGAAGATGGGGATCGAAAATTTTATGTGGAAGTTTCCCTCGCCGGCATAGAGCGCGTAAGCCATCCATCCCAGCGCGGGTGCGACCCACGGCAGGAAAATCCAGCGTTGATAGATCTTGTCGCTTTCGAACGCCAGGATGAACGTGAGCAGATAAATCGCGAGCGGTACTACCCAGAGCAATGGGATCGGCGCCACGTTCTGGCTCATGTGATTGGTGATGGACACGAGCAAAGTGGAGGCGCAGGCGGCCAGGCTGATCCATAGCGCCAACTGGCCGATTGTGGGCCGAGACGCAAGCGCGGCGGTGGAACTCTCCACAACAGTTGCCGCGGCAACTTCGGGCGACTTGAATTCTTCAGATTTGTTGCGACTGACCCATGCGGCAAGCAGACACAGCGCGGCAAATGCGACGTAGGCCGCGCTCCAGATATAGGCTTGCTGCGGCGACGCGATGTTCGGCTCCACAACAAACGGGAAGCTGAGCAGCGCCAACATCGATCCGAAATTCGATAACGCAAAAAGGCGATACGGAACGCTGCTACCGGTGCGTCTCACATACCAGGCCTGGAGCAAGGGGCTGGTGGACGAAAGCAGAAAGTAAGGCAATCCGATGGTGGCGGCCAGCAATTCAAGAATCCGCAAAGTGGGATCGCCGATCGCGGTGGGTTTCCACGTAACGTTGGGCAGAATCGGCAGAAGCGCGCAGCTTACCAACAGCAGTCCGCCGTGGATCAGCATCTGCGTCCTCGCCTTGGCGAATTTCGTAAGTGCGTGCGCGTAGGCGTATCCGGCCAAAAGTGAGATTTGGAAGAATAACAGGGCAGCTGCCCACACAGCGGCCGAGCCTCCGAACCACGGAAGGATGATTTTGGCGATCAGCGGCTGGACCTGAAACAACAGAAATGCGCTTAGGAAAATAGTAAGTGCGTAAAGGATCATGGGAGTTTGGCTCTATTCACTGTAAATCTGTCAGCGCAAAATTTGGATGATGTTGCTGTAGTCATCGGTCCAGGACCGGAACCCGGGGCGAGGCTGGAGCGAGGTGGCGTTAGCATCCTGAAAATTGGGATGGGAGAAAATTGCGGGCGCTTTCGTCAACAAAACCCAAGTATTCGAAACGTAGTAGCTTTCGGAATTCCCTTCATCGTACACCATGATTCCAGACCAGCCCATTTCCTTGGCGGCTTGCGCGATGATCGGCTCCAGGTCCAGATACCGATTGGAGATATTGATCGCCAAAATTCCATCCGGTTTCATGTGGCGCTGATACGTCGCGTATGCTTCGCGGGTAAGCAGATGCATGGGAACCGCGTCGCTGGTGAATGCATCCATAGCCAGAAAATCGAGATTCTCGCTCTCTTTCATATTTTCGAGCGTTAACCGGCCATCACCGAAATAGAGGTGTTTGTCGGCCGGACAGGATTTCCAGAAATCGAACTTGGTCTGGGCGATCTCGAAGACCAGGGGGTTGATTTCGTAATAGTGCAACGTATCGCTGGCGCGGGCCAGGGTGGCTGTAACTCCCGCGCCGAGGCCGAGAATGCCGATCCGAATAGGACCGTTCGCACCCTTGCTGCGAATCGCGCGAGAGATGCCGGAAGTTTCGCCGAAATACGAGGTCGGGATGCGGCCGCCGCCAGGACCAAGAAGCTGGGTACCGTGGTTGATGGTGCCGTGGATCAGCACGCGGACACCCGCAAAACTATTGTCGGGCGGATCGTCACGCACACGCAGGACGCCGTAGAAATTGCGGGCCGACAGCAGATACTCTTTGTTGGCGCGTCGTTCCAGCCGAGCTAGATACACACCGAAGGACAGGGCGACAATCAGCAGCGATGCGCGTACGGCCAACGGGCGAGGTACTCCGTCATCGTCGGAGGAGAGCACGATAGCGATCAGGATCCCCAGGCCGGTGATGGCGATGGGCATTTCCCAGTAGTTGGGGAAGATGCGGGGAGCCAGCAGAGCGACGAACAATCCACCGATCGCTCCGCCCAACGAGACCATCAGGAAAAATAGTGTCAGATAGCGCGGATGCGGTTTGCGCTTGGCGAGTTCGCCGTGACAGACCATACAGGCGATGAAGAGCGCTCCGCACAGCATCGGGATCAGGCGTTTGATGACGTCGCTATTGTTCTCGTACTCGCTCATGCCATACGTGAAGGCGCCCAGTGAGACCAGCCCCAGGGGCAGGAACAACCAACGCTGATAAATCTTGTCGCTTTCAAAAGAGAGGATGAAGCTCAGCAAGTAGATGCTGAGGGGCGCGATCCACAACAACGGGATCGGCGCGACATTCTGGGTCAGGTGGCTGGTCGTTGCGAGCAGCAGTGTCGAGGCGCATGCGGCCAGTGAGATCCACAAGAGAATCGTGGAGAACTTAGGCGGTGGCGCTTCTTCTTTAGCGGCCTCCTGCAAGGCATCGGTTCCACCGCGGCTTTTCCAGGCAGCTAATCCGCAGGCGATGGCGAAGGCGGCGAATCCCAATGACCAAATCCGGGCTTGGGAACGGAGCGCGATGTTAGGCTCGACCAGGAACGGATAGCTCAGCAGCGCCAGCATGGAACCGAAGTTGGACAGGGCGAACAAGCGATAAGGAATCGCACCGGAGTGTGTTCGCACATACCAGGCCTGGAGCAGCGGGCTCGTCGCCGAAAGTAGGGTGTAAGGCAGTCCGACGGTCGCGCCCAGCAGCAGCAGGATGCCGAGCAAGGGATCGGTTCCACCCACGGGCTTCCAGTAATCCTTCGGAATGATGGGCAGCGTGACCAGGCTGATGACGAGAAGCGTGAGATGCACCACCACCTGCCGCTTCGGCTTCACATAACGGATCAGGCAGTGTGCGTATAGATAGCCGGCCAGCAACAGAAGCTGGAAAAAAAGCAACGCTGCGCTCCACACGGCGGCCGATCCACCAAACCAGGGCAGGATGAATTTGGCGATCATCGGCTGGACCTGGAACAGGAGAAAAGCGCTCAGGAAGATGGTAGCCGCGTAAACAAACATGGACCGTCTAGCATACCGTAAATCGGGACGGTCGCGAGTGAAGATGGCTTAAGGAACGGTAGTTTTGCGGATCGCCATCAGCACTTCTTCAGCGGAATGCACCAGCATGTGGGTCACGACGCCCTGGTCGTTTTTGATGAACTGGTAGGTCCCCAGTAATCGGGGCGAGAACTCGGTTTCCGAGAGCGGGATCATGGGAACTTTTCCTTTTCCCTGCAGGTCGAGCAGAAGCTCGCCGTTCACCAGCGTGACGGTGAAAACGTTGCGCGGAGCACGAGTGTCGAAGGCGTTCGCGGAGCCTACTTCATACACGCCGACGTATTTCGCCAGAATCTCCGGCGCGACGGTGACTTTCTTCTCGGCTTCAGTGCGCCCGATCAGGTGCACGCGATCCTTCTCATTTTCGCCGCAGACGTACTCCAGGAGCTCGGTGTCGGCGGCCAACGGTCCTCCAGCGGATACGGTCCAGGGCTTAGCGTAAGCCAAGGGATCGTCGATGGTCACCTGCAAATCCATGTGACCGAAATCCCGGCGGCGGTAGCGTTCGGTCATCCGCAGGGCCTCGGTATGCGGATGCCCCGCGAAATCCAGCCAGGTGCGATCGTTGAATCCGGCGCTTTCGACCACCAGCGTGTCCCCTTCCCAGTGCCCGACGGAAAAACCCATCCAGTTCGGATTGGGATCTTGAGGGAGCTGGCGGCCGTCCAGAAAGATCTGACGATAGGCCAGGTCCTCGTAGAGAATCACCAGCACGGTAGGCGTCTGGACGATTTTCGCCAGGCCAGCGCGCGTAATATGCCGCGGCCCTCCGGGCAAGCAGCCGGTGATCTCAGGATCATCTTTACCGAAGTCGCCCAAACGCTGGCGAGACAGAGCTGCGGCCCACGGTTGGATATCGGCGGCAGGCAGATCGGCAGTAATATTCGCGCCTACGCCGATTTCTACACCCAATCGCCAGAGGCCGGAAAGTTCAGGCTTGCCATCTGAGGTTTTGGGAGTCGGGGCGGCGAGATTCGGCTTGCCGTCGGCGGTGCGGGGGATGCCAGCGGTCGGCTGGTCGAGCCACTGCCCAAATAGAGACGTACCGAGGAGACAGGCAAGGATGCCGGTTGAGAGTATTGTCACTGTTCGTTCAAGGCAGCGCGATTACGTGAACCGAATCGATTCGCCAGGCTTTGCGGTCCTTTTTCACCACGAACAACGCCGGATCGCTTTGCCATCGGCTGCGTGGTCCAGGCCGCTCATAATAATGGTCCTTGACGGCTTCCACAAGCGCGACATCTTTCGCGACAAAGCGGACGGACCGGATGTTGAAACGCGAGATCAATCGGCCCTGATCTGGCGGCTCGGGATAGGAGACTGCGATCGGAATCATCTGCGGGATCTCCCAAGTCGCTTCACCCCAGGGCTCCTTGGAGATCACCACTTTGGCACTCCCCGTCCCGACCGAGTTCGGCAACCGCCTGGATGCAACTCGACCCGACTCCTTAGCCGGCCGGGTATCCAGACGCGCCAATTCTGGGAAACCATTGAAGCCGGGCATAAAGAGCGCGGGATTTAGAGGCGAGTCATTCAGCCCGAGTATCGCCTTCTCCACGGCTGCCCGATCGCTTGCCTCATTCGCCCAGACCAGGGCGCTGAGGGCTAAAAACAGGCACACTATGGTCTTCACGCGGCCATCATAGCACCGCGTCCGTTAGGATTCTACGGCGGCTGAGATCCTCAACCGCAACCTTTCCCGCCGGAGTAACATCTAAAGAAAGAGGATTTAAGGGCCTATGAAAACATCACTCATGCTTTCCGCACTCTGCTTGTCGGTGGCGTTGGGAACGCTCTCCGCACAGACCACGCTTACCAATCCGGATCTGGTGAAGTTAAGCAAGGCCGGACTGAGCGAGGATTTTATTCTCAACCTGATCGACCAACAGGGATCGCGGCTGCAGACTGAGCCTTCCGCGTTGGTGGCGCTGAAGAACGAAGGCGTGAACGAGCGGATTATTTCGGCTGCGGTCCGGAAAGCCCCTTCGCGGGAACCCTTGAACTCGGATTCCGTGCTGCGGTTAGTGCAGGCCGGGTTCAGCGACAGGTTTGTGATCGATCTTCTGAACGCGCAGCCGGCCAAGTTCACAGCCAGCGCATCGCGGATCGTGGAGCTGAAACAGGCCGGTGTCAGCGAAAGGATTCTCTCCTTGATGGTCCAGCAGGGCAGCGTGCGCGAGCTACCCTCCGGCAGCCAGATCAGCGTGCGTTTGATCGACCCGGTGGATTCCGACCGTAACAGGGAAGGCGACGAATTCCGGGCCAGCCTGGAAGATCCCATCACTTTGGGCAATGACGTTGTTGTTCAGAAGGGTGCAGACGCTCGCGTTCGACTGGTCAACGAGCAGGAATCGGGCAAGTTTCAAGGTAAGGCCGCACTCACCGTACAACTCATATCGATCACCACCGATGGCAAGACTGTTCCAGTGAACAGCTCGGATGTTTCCGAATACAGCGGATCGCGCGGTGCGCGCACGGCCAAATCGGCTGCTGCTGTAGGCGCGGTGGGCGCGATTATCGGAGCCATCGCGGGCGGCGGAAAAGGTGCGGCCATCGGAGCAGGCGCCGGAGCAGCGGCGGGCGCAGGAGCGCAAACAGTAATGAAGGGACAGCAGGTTAAGATCCCATCCGAGACTGTGCTGACGTTCACAACGCAGAAGCCGGTTCAGCTACCGTAACCAGAAGCTATTTTTTGACGGATATAGTGACGTCGCCATCGATATAGGCGATGTACTCGGTGCCGGCGTCCGCAATCATATCCTTGTTTTTGGCCCTCGTATTGGTTTCAACGGGCCGTTCATTCTTACCATCGGCGCCCCGGGCAGATTGCGCGCGAACCCGGTATTTCTTGCCATCGACTGCATCGACAACCAGAAGCCGTAAAGTTGCCTTGGCTCCGCCGATCCCGAATGTCCCCTTGCGGGCGGCTTGCGCAACTTCCCCAACGACGGGAGCTCCCTTGGCGATGGCAACCAAGTCCCCCACTCGAACATCTTTCGAGACGGTGAAGTGAAGCGGGCGCCCTTCCTCGGCGTTCTGAGGAATGTCTTCCGTCAAGCTGATGGCAAATGCCATGCCGTCACTCAGCGTGACGGCCACGACACGAGACGGAGTCGCGGAAACGGCCGGGATCGGTTCAGGCGGCGCCGGCGTAACCGCAGGCGTGGATGGAGACGATGCAGCAGAAGATGGCGGGACTCCCGCAGGTGCGGCCGCCGGAACTGGCGTAGGCGCGGGCGCGGGCACGGCCGCATACTTCGCGGGAATCGCTTTCGGGTCCCGCATGGCCTCGATGATGTTTTCGCGTACGCCCGCTTTAGAAAGCCGGATGACTTCCTGAGACGAGAGATTGAACGCGGTTTTCGAGTTGCGGATCTGGCTCAAAATAATGGCTTGCGAAACCTTCGCTTCCATCATCTGGATGATGTTATCGTTCGTGAGCGGCTGGTCCGTCGGCGCTGGGGGAGGAACCGGAGCCGCAGCAGGCTGTTCTGCGACAACGGGCGTCGCAGGCTGGAGATTGGTCTGCGCGACGATAGGCGCGGCAGGTTCGATCTTCGGCGCGCGATGGGTCCACCACCAGGCTCCGCCGCCCGCGATAGCCAGGACGACGACTGCGGCCCCGGCACCGGTCAGCCAGGTCATCCCCAATGGAAGGGTAGACCGCTTGGCCTGAGGGAACGGCTCCATGCCCGCCCGCGTGCGATACAGCATGCCTGAGTCGGACTCATGCTTGAGCGCGCCCAAAGCAGTCTGCACTTCCTTCATCGTCTGGAAGCGCTGGTCGGGATGCTTACGCAGGCAACGATGGATGACATGCTCCAATTGCGGTGGCGTGTCGGGAGCGATTTCAGGAATTGGCCGAGTCTCATCGCGGAGGATTGCCGAGAGCGTGGAAAGAGCCGAATCGCCCGCGAACGCCCGGGTCCCGGTCACCATCTCGTACAGCACCACAGCAAAGGAGAAGATGTCGGAGCGAGCGTCTACTTTCTTACCCTGGGCCTGCTCCGGCGACATATAGCTGACCGTTCCGATGATGGATCCTTCCACGGTCAGCGGCGCTTCGGCGATGGTTCGGGTGGTGTCGTCGCCCGAGCTGCCGGTCTGGCTCAATGGGCTGCTATCGGTCAATTTCGCCAAGCCGAAATCCAGGACCTTAACCAGTCCGGTTTCAGTGACCATGACATTGCCCGGTTTTAGATCGCGGTGGACGATGCCGGCGGCGTGCGCGGTCTGCAAGGCATCGGTCATCTGGACGGCGTACTTCAAAACCTGGGGAACTCGCAATCCGCCCTTGGGGATCAGATCGATGAGGGTCTTACCCTGCACGAATTCCATCACCATGAACTCGGCATCGCCTTCCGAGATGATGTCGTGAATCGTGATGATGTTGGGGTGATTCAGCGCGGAAGCGGCCTGCGCTTCCTGAATAAAGCGGCGGCGGCGTTCGGGGTCGCCCGCGCTGGCGCTGGTGAGAACTTTGACGGCGACGAAACGATTGAGGCGGGTATCCTGGGCTTTCCAGATTTCACCCATGCCTCCAGCTCCGAGCTTTTCTAGAAATTGATAGTGGTGGACGGTTCTCCCGACCATAAATACGCCCTGGGAATAGAAATCCAGTGTGCCACACTTGCGGCTGAAAGTGGAACCCGGTCAGCCGCGGAGCAGAGCTAACAGGGCCAAGCTAGGCCTCGGGCTTAAAGAACCAGAGCCAGAAGTATTGCTTGCCTTCGCCGGAGCTATAGCGCTGCTCAAACCCGCAACGCTGGGCCATCTCGGTGGCTTGCTCCGACGTGAAGGCGACGCCGTGCCAGGTATCATCCGGCGTGCTGTACTCGGTCCAATCTCCCTGCACCTGAAACTTGAATAGCGCCCCGGGCCGCAGCAGGCGATGGACTTCGCGCACGTAGGTTTCGATCACCTCGTAGCTGGGAATGTGCTGAAAAACATGCGAGGAGTAAGCAAAATCAAACACCAGCGAAGGCACCACCGCCAGGTCGCAGCCGTTGTTCTGATAAAATGTCGCATTCGTGCAATGGGCGAGCGCCGAACGCGCCTGAGCCACCATCTCACCGCTGACATCTACGGCGTGAACCTCGCCGAAG
>Ga0207674_10001063_pt1 | contig 35707 bp, 41 predicted proteins | sample KBSCornC72_FD_184303 | JGI IMG/M metagenome (GOLD analysis project Ga0207674, IMG submission 184303) | Corn rhizosphere microbial communities from Kellogg Biological Station, Michigan, USA - KBS Corn C7-2 (SPAdes) (version 2) | ecosystem: Host-associated > Plants > Roots > Rhizosphere > Soil ...
CATCGGCAATCGCGCTGTCGCCGTCGCCGTGCAGGCGGTTGCGCTTGAGCAAAGCCGGACATTCGCGCGTCAGCGTATCGATCACGGCGCGCTGCAGGCGCGTGTAGTACGGCTGCTGGTGGAATTGCAGCATCACCGGTACTTCGAAGGCGCGAAAGCCGGGCACCGCGCGCACGTGATGTTCCGGTTTGATCAGGTGCACCGGCACCACGGCGCGGCCGATGCCTTCGGAAACGGCGTCGATCAGGCCGTAGATGTCGTCGAAATACGCGCGCAGCATCTTCGGCACGGTGGCGCCGGTCTGGCTGAGGAAAAATTTTTCGGTGAAATTGTCGCGTGGCTCATGATCGATGTAGCAATCCTCGCGGCCCGGATAGCGCGCCGATTCAATCAGCACGTTGCGCTCGATGCCGATCTGCACATTGTCCACGCCCATGCGCTCGCATTCGGACAGCGAGACAACGAAATCGACCTTGCCGTCGGTGAGCCAGTCGTGCAGCTCGTTGACTTCAGTCTTGAATACCTGGCAGCTCAGGCGCTGATGCGCGCGCAGCAGCACGCCGAGCGCCGGCACGATCACCGAGCGCAGCGCCGAAGAGAACGAGGCGATGCGGAAGAAACCGCCGAGCGTCTGCTCCGCGCCAGCGCCGCCGACGAGGCTGGCGAGCAGTTCGTTTTCCTGATGTTCGATCAGTGCGCCGTGGCGCTGCAGGATGCGTCCGGATTCGGTCAGCTCCAGGCCGCCGTGCAGGCGCACGAACAGTGCCTGGCCCAGCGTTTCCTCCAGGCCCTGGATGCGCTTGGTCAGTGCCGGCTGAGTAATGTGCAGCAACGCCGCGGCGCGCGAGAAATTCAGCTCGCGCGCAAGCGCCATGAATGACTCGATCTGGATCGACGACAAGCGTGTCGCCATGCGGGTTATTCCATCAAGGGTCCGCCACGATCATAACATCGGTCTATCGCCGCATTCGCGCAGGTTATCGCGATAAGGCGCCGGCATCGCCGAATCCAAATGTTTCATTGGCGGCCGCGCGACGCTGCGCGTAGCGTGCGCGCACCGAAGTTGCCGGAGCTACCCATGGAAATGTACGAACCGATGCGACGTCGCCTCGCGATCGCCTGTGCCGTGGCACTGCTGTGCGCGTGCACGCCGGCATTCGCCGCGCGTTATTGCGTGAATACGCCGCTCGCGCTCGCGATCGCGCTGTCGCAGGCGCAGAACAACGGCGAGGACGACGACATCGAGATCGAAACCGGCACCTACGCGCTCGGCGGCGAGCTGCAATATTTCGGCGCGGCCACCGAAACGTTCAACCTGACTTTGCGCGGCGGCGCCGAGCCGGGCACGGACTGTTACGTCGCGGCCACGTCCGGCGCGACCGTGCTCGATGGCCAGCACGCCGTGCGCCCGCTTTACATCGAAGCGCCCGGCCGCGTGAACATCTTCCATATCACGTTCGAGAGCGGACATCCGACGCAGTACGCCGGAGGCGCGCTGAATGTGAGCGCGTCGATTGCCGACGTCGAATCCAGCGCGTTCATCGCCAATCACGCCGCGTCCGGCAATAGCGGCAGCGCGGCGTATATATCGGCAACCCTGGCGATCTACTTCGACAGCAATCTCCTCATCGGCAACACCGGCACGTCGGCGCTCTACTTCTACGCCACCAATATCGCCGACGTGAACAACAACACGATCGTGGCGAACCAGCTCGACAACCACGTCGGCGTCGGCGCATTCAATCCCACCGGCGCGGGGCATTACAACGTATCCAACAACATCCTCTGGAACAATGAAGGCAGCGACGTCTTCGACCAGGGCGGCGGCACTGACTACTTCCACAACGACGTCGGCGTGATCGCCAACATCGCGCCGCTAAGCGAGACCGGCGATATCAGCGTCGATCCCGGCTTTGCCGGCGGCTTGCTTGATTTCCACCTTGCCGCGGGCTCGCCGCTCGTCAACGCCGGCGTCGACTCGCCAGCGGGCGGCACGGGTGCGACCGATGCGGACGGCGGCACGCGAAAGATCGGCAAGCACGTCGACATCGGAGCGTATGAATCCGACGTGCTTTTCCGCAATGGATTCGAGGCGCCATGAGAATCGCCGCGATCGTTATCATCGCCCTCGCGCTGCTGATGCTGCTCGGCGGCCATGCGGCCGCCGCTACATTCACTGTAGTCAACACGGGCGACAACGGCGGCCTCGATCCGGCGCCGAACGGCGGCACCGGCACGCTGCGCCAGGCCATCGTCGACGCCAATGCGGCCGGCGGCAGCAATCAGATCAATTTCAACATTCCCGGCGCAGGTGCGCACACGATCACGTTGACGAACCAATTGCCCGGCATCAGCAATGATCTGCTGATCAACGGTTCGACGCAGAGTGGTTGGGTACCCAATGCCAATGCGCCCGATGCCGGCGGCCTCACGACGCAACTGACGATCCAGCTCGATGGCGCCGGGCAAACCTACGGTTTATGGGTTTCCGGCAACCACGCGGTAGGCATTGAGCATTTGGCGTTGAACGGCTTTACCGGCACGGCCATCAGCGGCGATCCGGGCCAAGTCAACGCCTCATTGACCGTGCGCGGCTGCTTTATCGGCACGCAGCTGGACGGCAGCGCATTCGTCTCGGGCTATGGCAACAATGGTGTCGCCATCCGCACCGGCGCCGGACACGCGCAGATCGGCGGTGCGCTGCCGGGCGAGCGCAACCTGATCTCCGGCAATGCCGGTGGCGGCATCGTTGTGGGCGGAGCCGCGATTATCGAAGGCAATCTGATCGGCCCGGATGGCAGCGGCACCGTGGCGATCGGCAACGGCCCGTCCAGCAACTGGCCAGGCATTGTGTTGCCGGGCAATTTTCCGAACATCCGCATCGGTTGCAGCGGCGCCGGCTGCAGCAGCGCGGCCTCGCGCAACATCATTTCCGGCAACCACACCTACGGCATTGGCATCTGGGATACCTACGGACAGGGTACGGGCGGTCTCGAAATCAAGGGCAATTTCATCGGAGCCGATTGGACAGGAACGAAACCACTGCCGAACGGCGATGCCACGGCCGGCTGTCCGACCTACTGCGGCGGCATCCAGCTGCAGGGCAGTTCAGGCACGGCCACGCCGGCTTCGATCATCGGTGGGTTGGCGGCGGGCGAGGGCAATCTGATCGCATTCAACAAGGGCTATGGAATCACCGCTTATAACAACGCGCTCGGCGCGAGTTTCGACAATCGCGGCAACGCCATCCACGGCAATCGCGGCGCAGATATCGCGTTCAATCTGTACGATGGTCGTATCGCCAACGACGCGGGCGATGCGGATGCCGGCACCAACAACAAACAGAATTTCCCGGTGATCCAGTCCGCGACCGTCTCCGGCACGCCCGGAAATCTCACGCTGAACGTGACGTACGAAGTGGATTCGGCTGCCGCCAATTCGAGCTACGGTGCCAACGGCCTGCGCGTGGATTTCTATGTCGACATCGACGAAGGCAGCGGCGACTTTCTGGTCAGCGACTGGTATCCGTCCGGCGCAGCGATGATGCCGCGCTCGGTCGCACTGCCGCTGCCAGCGAACGTGCAAACCCTGGTCGGCTTCGTCGCCAGCGCCACGGACACGAATGGCTATTCGAGCGAGTTCTCGCCGAGTTGGGTTTTCGACCGCATCTTCGCCAACGGCTTCTAGCCGATCGAGTCGAATTCCGCGGCGAGGCGCGCGTAGAACAACTGCACGTTTTCCGCGCGCAGCGCGCCGAGCAATGCGTCCGCTTCGGTCTCGGCAAGGATGAATTCCACCAACACCGGCACGTCGCCGGCCAGTTCGAAGAAATGCTGCTCATGCAGCTTGCCATGGCGGCCGAAGCCGGCGATGGCGCGAAACGCCGAGCCGCCATGAATGCCCATTGCTTTCGCGCGTTCGAGCAGCCACTCGTACATCAGCATGTTGCCGTGCTTGCGGTTCTCGTAAGTATAGAAACGCAGATGTATACCTTTCATCGCAGCCTCACGCTTTGAACAGCACGCGCACGATGCCGATTCCGGCGAGCGTCATCGCCAGCGAGCCGAGCAGATGTGCGCCAATGATCGCTGCCGTCCATGCGTACTGCTGGCGCAGCATCAGCGTCACGGTTTCGGCGGAGAACGTGGAGAACGTCGTCAATCCGCCGAGGAATCCCGTGGTCACGAACAGTCGCAGTTCCGGCGACAGGCTCTGGAATTGCCCAAACAGGCCCATGGCGAGTCCCATCACCAGCCCGCCGAGCAGGTTCGCGGCGAGCGTGCCGAGCGGCAGCGTCGGCAGCAGCGGATTGAGCCAGATGCCGAACGTCCAGCGCAATACCGCGCCGAGAAATGCGCCGCAGCCGACCGCGAGGAAAGACATGACAGCCATGTTGTTCGCATCCTAACCCACGGCCACTTTGCGGCCAATGTATGATGCGCGATTCTCGACGCAATCGATCCGATGACTTCTGCCGCAGTTCCTTCCCGCTTCGCGCTGGCCGGCCTGCTTGCCGCGCTATCGATGTTCGGGCCGTTCTGCATCGACGCGATCTTCCCGGCGTTCCCGGCGATCGAAAACGAATTCGGCGCCAACGCGCTGACGATGCAGCAGACGATCAGCACCTACATCGGCGCCTATGCCGTGCTGTCGCTGCTGCTCGGCGCGATGTCCGACGCCTGGGGCCGGCGCACGGTGATCCTCGGCGGCGTCGGCGTGTTCCTCCTTGCCAGCGCCGGCTGCGCGCTGGCGCGCTCGATGCACTCGCTGCTCGCGTTCCGCGCGCTGCAAGGCAGTAGCGCCGGCATCGGCCTCATCGTCGGGCGCGCCATCGTGCGCGATCGTTTCGAGGGCCCGGACGCGCAAAAGTTGTTGTCGCAGATCAGCATGATTTTCGGTGTTGCGCCGGCGATTGCACCGATTGTCGGCGCGTGGCTCGTCGCGTTCGGCGGCTGGCGCTGGCTGTTCTGGGCGATCGCCGCATTCGCTGCCGCGCTGCTGTTGCTGTGCACGCTCGTGCTGCCCGAGACGCATCCGCGCGAGCGCCGCATCGTGTTGTCGCCGGGCAACCTGTTCCGCAACTACCGGCAGATTCTCGCGCATCCGCATTTCCTGCCGTTGGCGTTCGCGAGCACCTGCAATTTCGGCGGCTTGTTCCTCTATATCGCCGCCGCGCCGGCGTTCGTGCTCGGCATCCTCAAGCTCGATCCGAACCATTTCTGGTGGCTGTTTGTGCCGACGATCAGCGGCCTGGTGCTCGGCGCGTCGCTGTCCACGCGCCTGGCCGGTCGCGTGACAGTGCGCGTGATTCTCGGCATCGGCTATTCGATCATTGCCGCCGCGGCGATGCTCGGAATTCTCATGGCATGGCTCGTCGTGCCGCCGCGCGTGCCATGGCTGGTGTTGCCGCTGTCGCTGGCCGGCGTTGGCATCAACATCGTCTCGCCGGCGCTGAATTTGCTCGTGCTCGATTTGTTTCCCACCGCGCGCGGCATGGCTTCGTCGCTGCAGGCTTTCCTGATGCTCACGTTCAACGCGCTGCTGGCCGGCGTACTCGCGCCGATGCTGGCAGACCAGGCGATGCATCTTGCGCTGGCTTCAGCGGCCATCTACGCCTGCGGATTGATCGCATGGCGATGGTATCGCGGCCGCGCGAAGCGATCGGACGTGCTCGATCGCGAGATGACGGAAGAATCGGCGACCGCCTAAGCGCCGCCCAGAAGTGATTTGAGAAAAGCCAACACTTCTTCCTTCGTGCCTTGCACGGTCAGATGGTGATCGCGCATGACGTCGGTGCCGACCGGCACGCTATAGCCCTGTCCGGCATCGTTGCCGTCGTCGTCCAGACGCGGATAGGTTTCCACCTTGCCGACATAGACGATGCTGTTGGCGTCGATGTAGCGACCGTCGGGAAGTTTCAGCCAGCGTTGCATGGGTGATCTCCGTGGATTTCCTCGGTGCAGGCTAGTGGCACGGCGTTCCCGGTGCAAGCGTCCGGCAGCAGGTCACGATCCGCCAGCCACGCCCGCGCATCCTCCGCGTCGTGCTCGAACCACGCGCACGTGCTGCCAAGGCGGAACGTGTAGCCCCACGTGTCCATATCCGCCATGATTTGCTTGCGGCCAACGCCGGGAAGGTCATCGCCGAGGAGGATCTGCAGATAGCACGTCGCATCTTCCTCGGCTTGCGAGTCGGAAGCATCCGTGTGGATGCGCGAGCGCCGCTGCGGATCGGCGACGATCAGGTGGCAGGCTTCGTGCAGCAGTGAGTGCACCGGCGTATCGCCGCGTGCGTGGACCGCGTCGCCGATGACGCCGGCCTCCGGTTCGCCCCAATAGCTGCCCGGAATCGGTGCGTTGTCGGCGACGCGCACGAGGGTGAGTGCATGTCGCGCCAGCAGCGCTGTGGCTTCGTTCCAATCGATATCGGCGAGCGTGAGCACCGTTCAATATCCGTTCGCGCTGAGCGTAGCTTGCGGAGCAAGCAGAGTCGAAGCGCCCTTCGACTCCGGCGCTTCGCGCCTACGCTCAGGATGAACGGAAATCATGAGGCGATTGCCGCCACCGTTGCCTTGTCTGGCAGGGCGACACTGAGTTCGAGCACATCGTGTTCACCGTCGCGTTCGACGTGGATGTCGACCGCATCCTGTTCGACGTTGACGTACTTGCGGATCACTTCGAGCAGTTCGCGTCGCAACAGCGGAAGGAAGTCCGGTGCGCCGCGCTGGCTGCGCTCCTGCGCGACGATGATGCGCAGTCGCTCGCGCGCGACCGAGGCCGTGCTGGTGTTGCGCGCGCGCAGAAAATCGAAAATTCCCATGTCAGCCTCCGAACATGCGGGCGAGAAAGCCCTTCTTTGGCGCATCGAGAAAGCGCATCGGGCGCTGTTCGCCGAGCAGGCGCGCCACGGCGTCCTCGTAAGCCTGGCCCGCGCTCGATTCGTCGTCGAGGATCACCGGCACGCCGGAATTCGACGCACTGAGCACGCCGCTCGATTCCGGCACGACGCCGAGCACGTCGAGGCCGAGAATATCCTTGACGTCGTCGATACTCATCATCTCGCCTTCGGCAACGCGCAGCGGATTGTAGCGCGTGAGCAGCAGATGGGTTTCCACCGGCGCGGCGCCGAGTTCGGCGCGGCGGGTCTTGCTGGCGAGCAGGCCGAGAATGCGGTCGGAGTCGCGCACCGAGGAAACTTCCGGATTGACGACGACGATCGCGCGATCGGCGAAATACATCGCCAGGAACGCGCCTTTCTCGATGCCGGCCGGCGAGTCGCAGATCACGTAGTCGAAGCCATCGTCGCGCAACTCGTGCAGCACTTTCTCCACGCCTTCCTTCGCGAGAGCGTCCTTGTCGCGCGTCTGCGAGGCGGCGAGCACGTGCAGGCTGTCGATGCGCTTGTCCTTGATCAGTGCCTGCCTCAGCGTGCATTCGCCGTGGATGACATTGACGAAATCGTAGACCACGCGCCGCTCGCAACCCATTATCAAATCGAGATTGCGCAGGCCGATGTCGAAGTCGATCACGGCGACTTTCTTGCCGCGCTTGGCCAAGCCGACGGCGATGCTGGCGCTGGTCGTGGTCTTGCCGACCCCGCCTTTGCCGGATGTGACGACGATGAATTCAGTCAAGATCCTTGCTCCATTTCACAAAGTGGAAAATTATAAAGTTTCAAGAACGAGTTTTTCGCCATCGAGCCAGGCCTGAGCGGCCTTGCCGCGCAAATCGGCGGGAATGTCTTCGAAGACACGATAGTGACCGGCGATCGAGACCAGTTCGGCCTGGAAGTCCGTGCAGTAGATGCGCGCCGAGGTGTCGCCCTGCGCGCCGGCCAGCGCGCGTCCGCTCAGGCGCCCATACACGTGGATCGAGCCGTCCGCGATTACTTCCGCGCCGTTGCCCACCGTCGCGGCGAGCACGAGGTCGCGTTCGCGTGCATAAACCTGCTGGCCCGAGCGCACCGGTTTGGCATGATGCAGCGAAGTGGGCGAAGGGGCCGATTTTTGCGCGTTGGTTTCGCGAGCTTTGCTGGAGGCGTCGTAAGCGGTACGGAATTTCGCGAACAGCGGCAAGTCCAGTGTCTTCGCCAGTTCCTCGTTTTCCGCTGTTCCATAGGCCAGACCCACCGGCAGCAAACCGGCTTCGCGCACTGCCTGGAGCAGGGTTTGCGCGGTCGCCGCATCGGGCAGTTGCGGCAATGAGGAAAGGTCCAATACGAGCGGCGTGCGGGCGAACAATTGCGGCGCCGCGCTCACGCGCGCGCGCAACTCCGCGCGCAATGCGTCGGCATCGTTGTCGAACACGCGCAGGTTGGCGATGCCGACCTGACCGAATTGGATCTGCTGACGCTTATCCATGTGGGCCGCGCCGATGCCGCTTTGCGTGCAGCGCAAGGCGCGGCGAGTAATGTGTACTAAATGTACATGAGTGAGCCGCAACGCCGCGATGCGCGCAAAGCGGCCCGGCCCTACGGGTTGCGCTTGTGCGGCCGCCATGCGTCGTTGCACGCCTTGACCATGCAACCAGCAGGGCGCTGCGGCGTGCGCCTAGCCTGTCGGCCGCACAAGCGCAACGCGACCCGCATGGATAAGCGTCAGCAGATTCCCATTCAAATATTGGCTCGATGGCCGCAGGGGCAGGCTGCACGCGGTGCTCAGCCGGCCGACGCGGCGCGTGCGATCGACCGCGGTCCGTGCGCGCGCTCGGCGAGCCACGGCTGGTTCGGCAACGCCGCGGTCGGCCCGTGCAAGTAGGTGTCGCGCACGAACGGATAACTGCACAGTTCCTTGGCGAGCAGGGATACGCGACGGTTCACGTCGGGCATGATCTGCTGACCGACTTCGTGGAAGCCGTAAGTACCGTGAAACAACACGGCGACATCATCCGGCGGCTCGAGAAACACTTCGCAGGCCAGCAGCGGCACGCGCACCTCGGCGAAGCTGGTCACGTCGGCATAGAACACCCGACCCAAGCCGATGCCGCGATAAGGGCGGGCAAGGACGATACGGTCGATGTAGAGGAACTCCGGGTAACGCTCGCGGAACCACAAAAAATTCGGACTCTCGTAGTCGGCGCTCTCGCGCAAACCGATGAGGAAACCGGCCAAGTGGCCATCGGCTTCGGCCACGCGCAGATATGTTGCCTGTTCGGTCAGCGCGCGCAGACGCGTCATGTCGAGCGGCAGGATCGTCGGCCCCGCGGCGTTGTTCAAAGCGAGCACCGCGTCGAATTCGTTGTCGCGCACGTCGCGGATCTTGATGGTCATTTTTACGGACTCCCTCCACGGCTGCCCGGTGGAGGGAGCCAAAGTCGGCGGCGATTATCGCATGCGCGGCAAGTCGCGACCATGTCAAAGGAAGGGCAATTTGGTTAAGAAAGAGTGAGCCGCAAACGCGAGCAGAGTGGGCGGCGAGTCTCTCGGCTCGTCGCTTCCGTTACTTCCGCCCCGGTTGCAGCGCGCGCGCCGCAGTCTATGATGCGTGCATGCGCGTTTCCGAACTCAACCATATCCAATTGCTGCGCTACGCCGGTCTGTTCACTTACGCCTGCGTCGGCATTCCGCTGTTGCGCCCCTACGGGCAGAACGAAGAGGGCTATACGCCGCTGGACCTGATCGGCTGGTGGGCGAGTTACGCCGCGTTCGGGCTGAGCTACTGGCTGATCACGCGTGACCTCGGCAAACGCTATCACTGGCTGCTGCAGCTGCCGATGCTGGTCGTGCTCAACATTTCCGCAATCGGAATCGGTTATTTCAGCCAGAGCGGACTGTCGGGCATCCTGCTGCTCGTGATCGCCGGCGTGTTGCCGTGGCTGTTGCCGTTCTGGCCGGGCGTCGCGTGGCTCGTGCTGCAGAATTTTTCGCTGGTGCCGGTATTCGCATTGCGTTCGGATTTCACCTGGTTCGATGCTTTGCTGCAGAGCGGCCTTTATTTCGGATTCTCCGGATTCACGTTCGTCACTTCCCTGGTCGCGCGCCAGCAGGCGGATTCACGCGAAGAGCAGCGCCGCCTCAATTCCGAATTGCGCGCCACGCGCACGCTGCTGACCGAGTCCAGCCGCATGGGTGAGCGCATGCGCATATCGCGCGAGCTGCACGATCTGGTGGGCCATCACCTGACGGCGTTGAGCTTGAATCTCGAGGTGGCCAGTCATCTCGTCAGCGGCAACGCGCAGGAACACGTGCGCCAGGCGCAAAGCGTGGCCAAGTTGCTTTTGTCCGATGTGCGCGAAGTCGTCAGCCAGTTGCGCGAGGACGATGCGATCGACTTGACCGAAGCATTGAAGACGCTCGTCGAAGGTGTGCCGGGCCTGGATATCCACCTCGAATTGCCCGAGCGCTTCTGCGTGGACGATCCGCGTCGCGCGCAGGTCTTGCTGCGCTGCGCGCAGGAGATCATCACCAACGCCGTGCGCCACGCGCAGGCGCGCAATCTGTGGCTCACATTCGAGCGCACCGGTGCGAACGAGTTGGCAATCCACGCACACGATGACGGCCGCGGCGCCGGCAATCTGCGACACGGCAATGGTCTGACCGGAATGCGCGAACGTCTGGCGCAGATTGGCGGACGCCTCGACATCACCACAGCGCGCGACCAGGGTTTCGCGCTCCACGCCTGGGTCCCAACAGAGGCCGTACGATGAGCGCGCAAACGATTTCGGTCTGTCTGGTCGACGACCAGACCCTGGTGCGACAGGGCATCCGCTCGCTGCTCGAATTGTCCGACGACATCCGCGTCGCTGCCGAAGCGGCGGACGGTGCGCAGGCGATCGAAGTGATCCCGCAAGCGAAACCCGACGTCGTGCTGCTCGACATGCGCATGCCGGGTATGTCCGGGCTCGACGTGCTCAACGCGTTGGCGCAGAAAAACGCATTGCCGCCGACGATCATTCTCACCACGTTCGACGATGACCAACTTGTGCTCGCCGGGCTCAAGGCCGGCGCACGCGGCTATCTGCTCAAGGATGTTTCGCTGGAGCAGCTCGTCGAGGCGGTGAAGACGGTGGCGGCCGGCGGCTCGCTGGTCGCGCCGGTCGTCACGCAACGCCTGCTTACCGGCCTGGAACGCATGCAAAACGATTTCACCAGCCTGGATCAGCCGGATCCACTGACCGAGCGCGAAACCGAGATCCTGCGGCTGATGGCCAGTGGCTACAGCAACAAGGAAATCGCCAATTCGCTCAACGTCGCCGAAGGCACGGTGAAGAATCATGTCTCCAACATTCTTTCGAAGCTGGGCGTACGCGATCGCACGCGGGCTGTGTTGAAAGCCTTCGAACTGGGGATTGTGTAACGCTCGAGCGCTTCAAAACGTCATTTTTGCGCGACCGGAGCCGAATAAAGCCGAGCATTTCCGCCCGCTTATAGCCTTCCCGCCCCGGAGCAAGTACCATTCGCGGCCTATCTGCCGGAGACTAGTGGAAAATGACTCGTCTGCTCGAAATAATCGTTGCTCTCGCCATCGTATTCGTGTTGGCGGTCGTGGTCGGAATCGCGTTGCCGAGCCATCGCCATATCGAACGTGCGGTGGTGGTCAGTTCGCCGGCACGACAGATTTACGACGTCATCAACGGTTTCCGCACGTTCCCGTCGTGGACGGCGCTGCGCGCCTACGACCGCAACGTCAAGATGAGCTTCAAGGGCGAGGCGATGGGCCCGGGTTCGGAACTGGACTGGACCAGCACCGACGAGCGCATCGGCAACGGCTCCCTGAAAGTGGCCGCCAATCCGGCGCCGAAGCAGGACCAGCAGGTCACGTGGGACCTCAACAACAATTGGCGCGGCGAGAACAAGCATTTCACGATCGACATCGATCCGGCTGCGAACGGCAAGACCGCGAAGGTGACGATGGGCTACGACGTCGATTATGGCTTCGACCTGATCGCGCGCTACTCGGGCCTGTATTTGCAGGGCGATCCGGCGACGCAGATTCAATACCAGCTCACCAGCATGCAGGCGATGCTCGCCACGTTCCCGAACGTGGATTACAAGGACCAGCCGGTTGAGCTCAAAGACATCGAAGCCAAGCCGATCGTCTACGTTGCCACGACCGCCAAGCGCAACCTCGATGATGTCGCCGATGCCACCGACAAGGCGGTCGCGTTGCTGCAGGCGCAGATCAAGAAGGACAAACTCAATGTCAGCGGTCCGCGCATCACGGTGACGACGAACTGGGGCGACGAAAACTACGACTTCGACGTCGCGCTGCCGGTGGATCATGCGGCCACGACCGCGGCCGACCCGGTGAAGACCGGCAACAGCTACGGCGGCAAGGCGCTCGTGACGACGTACACCGGCTCGCCGGCGCAGCTGCCGGTCATGCGCCTGGTCCTGAAGGCCTACGCCTACACGCACGGTTACCTGTTCGACGAAAGCTCGGAAGGCAATGGCCGTTTCTACGACGAGCTTACCGACAGCGATGCGACCAAGGCGGCGACCGACCAACAGACGTTCACGGTGTACCTGCCGGTCCAGCTGTAAGAATCCGGCTCTGCGGATCAAAAAAACGGGCGGCGCGAGCCGCCCGTTTTGTTTTGGGCGAAGGCTCAGGCTTTTTTCACGAACTGCGATTTGAGCTGCATCGCGCCGATCCCATCGATCTTGCAGTCGATATCGTGATCGCCGTCGACCAGGCGGATGTTCTTCACCTTGGTGCCGACTTTCACCACGGACGATGAGCCTTTGACCTTCAGGTCCTTGATGACGGTGACGGTGTCGCCGTCGCTGAGCACGTTGCCAACGCTGTCGCGCACCGCCTGCGCGGTATCGGTCTCAGGCGCTGCCTGTTGCGGCCACTCGTGCGCGCATTCCGGACACACGTACATGTTTCGGTCGGCGTAGGTGTACGCGCAACTGCATTGCGGGCATGCGGGCAAGCTGCTCATCGGTGGTTCCAGGCTTTTCAAGGGATGGCGAATTATCCCAAGCTTTTGCCCGTTGCGAAATCGGCTGCGCGCTCTGATATTCTTGCGCGCCGCAGCGGACGGCCAATCCACGCACATCGCCGCCGGCATCCCCTTGGGAACTTTTCGAAGCGTTTGCGGTATTTTTGCCCGGCGCCCGAATTTTCGCGGCGCCTGGGGAATTCTTGGTGAAAACAGCACCGCCCTGAGCGGTACAACCCGATGGAAATGGAGACATGATCGAAACCCGGCAACTGAGCAAACGTTACGGCGATCTGACGGCCGTCGACGGCATCACCTTCAAACTGGAACCTGGGCGCGTGCTTGGTTTCCTCGGCCCCAATGGCGCCGGCAAATCCACAACGATGAAAATACTTGCGGGCTTTCTCGCGCCGACCTCGGGCAGTGCCGCGGTTTGCGGTCATGATGTCGTCGACGACGCGATCGCCGCCAAGCGCGTGATTGGCTATCTGCCGGAAGGCGCGCCGAGCTACGGCGAAATGACACCGCGTCAATTCCTCGGCTTCGTCGCCGATGTGCGCGGACTCGCCGGGGCGTTGCGTACGAAGCGCCTGGACGACGTCATCGAGCGCCTGCATCTGAACGGCGTGCTCGAGCAGCCGATCGAAACGCTGTCGAAAGGTTTCAAGCGCCGCGTCGGCCTGGCGCAGGCGATCGTCCACGATCCGCAAGTGCTGATCCTCGACGAGCCGACCGACGGTCTCGATCCGAACCAGAAACACGAAGTGCGTTCGCTGATCAACGCGATGGCCAAGGACAAGACCATCGTCGTGTCCACGCATATCCTCGAGGAAGTCCACGCCGTTTGCAGCCGTGCGATCATCATCGCCAAGGGAAAAATTCTCGCCGACGCGACGCCGGCCGAGCTCGAGGCACGCTCGCGCTATTACCAGGCGGTATCGCTGACCGCCGCCAACGTAGCCGCGGCGAAAGATGCACTGTCGCGTGTGGCCGATGTCGCCGCGGTCGAGATCGATCCGCAGGATCACCGCATCACCGCGTTCCCGAAACCGGGCAAGGAGATTTTCGGAGCGATCAGCGAGCTGCTGAAGACGCAAGGCATCGCCGTAAGCGAGGTGCAGCTCGAAAGCGGGCGCCTCGACGAGGTGTTCCGCACGATCACGCAAGGCAGCGCGAAGGAGGCAGCGTGATGCACCCGATCCGCACCGTGTTCAAGCGCGAACTGGCGAGCTACTTCGCCACGCCGGTCGCCTATGTGTTCATCGTGATCTTCCTCGTGCTCGCCGGCACGTTCACGTTCTACATCGGCAATTTCTACGAGCGCGGCCAGGCCGACCTGCTGCCGTTCTTCGATTTTCATCCGTGGCTGTACCTGTTCCTCGTGCCGGCAGTCGGCATGCGCCTGTGGTCGGAGGAACGCAAGAGCGGCACGATCGAATTGCTGATGACGCTGCCGATCACGATGTGGCAGGCAGTGGTCGGAAAATTCCTCGCCGCGTGGGCGTTCATCGGCATCGCGTTGTTGCTGACGTTCCCGATCTGGATCACCGTGAACTACCTCGGTTCGCCCGACAACGGCGTGATCTTCGCGAGCTACATCGGCAGTTTTCTCATGGCCGGAGCGTTCCTCGCGATCGGTTCGTGCCTGTCGGCATGCACACGCAACCAGGTGATCGCGTTCATCCTCACTGCGGTGGTGTGCTTTCTGTTCCTGCTCGCCGGCTTCCCGCTCGTGCTGAACTTCTTCAGTGCGTGGGCGCCGCAAGGCATGGTCGATGCGATTTCGGGTCTCTCCTTCATGACGCATTTCACCGCGATCAGCAAGGGCGTCATCGACTTGCGCGACCTGGTTTATTTCCTGCTGACGATCGCGTTCTGGCTGTACGCCAGCGCCGTCGTGATTGATCTGAAGAAGGCCGACTGACCATGATTGGCAACCGCAAACTCCTTACCGGCGGCGCGCTCGCCGTGCTCGCCGTGTTGTTCGTCGCCGTGATCCTGATCTGCAACACGCTGTTCCGCGGCGCGCGCCTGGACTTGACCAGCAGCCATTTGTATACGTTGTCGCAAGGCACGAAAAATATACTTTCCTCGATCGACGAGCCGATTCATTTGTATCTGTTCTACTCGGACAAAGGCTCGCAGGAACTGCCGCAGGTGCGCGTGTACGCGCAGCGCGTGCGCGAGATGCTCGAGGAAATGTCGGCGCGCGCGGGCGGCAAGCTCAAGCTCGAAGTGATCGACCCGCAGCCGTATTCCGAAGACGAGGACCGCGCCACCGGCTACGGGCTGCAAGCCGTGCCGGCGGGGCAGAATGGCGAGAAGATTTTCCTCGGCCTGGCCGGCACCAATTCGACGAACGGGAAGTCGGTGATCCCTTTCCTGCAGCCGAACAAGGAAGCGTTCCTCGAATACGACGTCGCCAAGCTGATTCACGAGCTCACGCAGACGAAGAAGGCCGTCGTCGGCATGATTTCGGGTCTGCCGATCGCGCAGAGTTTCGATCCGCAGACACGCGCGATGAAGGACGCCTGGGCAATTGACCAGCAGCTGACGCAGATGTTCGATGTGCGCACGCTCAATGCGGCCTCGATCAAGTCGATCGACAAGGACATCGACACGCTCGCGCTCGTCCATCCGAAGAAGTTGTCGGACGAAGTGTTGTACGCGATCGACCAGTTCGTCATGCGTGGCGGACACCTGCTCGTGTTCGTCGACCCCGAAGCCGAGAGCGACGAGTCCGGCGCCGATCCCGGCAATCCGCAGGCGGCGATGATGGCGGACAAATCATCGGATCTGCCGCAGCTGTTCAAGGCCTGGGGCATCGAGTATGACCCGCACAAGATCGTAATCGACCGCAAGCACGCGCTGCAGATCACGGTGCAGCAGGGCGCGCCGCCGGTGGCGGATCCCGCGATCATGGGTTTCCGCAAGGCGGACCTGAATTCCGCTGACGTGACCACGGCGAATCTCGATTCGATCAATATTTCCAGCGCCGGTTATTTTGCGCTGGCCAAGGACGCGAAGCCGAAGCTCACGCCGCTGATCCAGACCAGCGATGATGCGATGACGGTGCCGGTCGAGCGCGTGAAATTCCTGCCCGATCCGAGTCAACTGCTCGCAGGCTACGCGCCGACGAAGGAACATTACGTGATCGCCGGCCGTCTGGAAGGCAAGTTCGCCAGCGCGTTCCCGGATCGCAAGGACGCCGATCATCTGGCCGAAACCAAGGCCGACAATGTCATTGTGCTCGTCGCCGATACCGACCTGCTTACTGATCGTCTATGGGTGCAGGTGCAGCCGTTCTTCGGCCAGAAGCTCATGAATGCGTTTGCCAACAACGGCGATTTTTTCATCAATGCGGTCGACAATCTCACCGGCTCGTCGGACCTGATCTCGATCCGCGGCCGCGCCACGTCGCAGCGTCCATTTACTGTCGTCGACGACATGAAGCGCAGTGCCGAGGAAAGTTTCCGCGACAAGGAACGCGAATTGCAGCAGCAGCTCAGTGAAACCGAGCGCAAGCTTACCGAGCTGCAGAGTGGCAAGAGCAAGGGCAGCGAGATGATCATGTCGCCCGAACAGCAGGCGGAGCTGACGAAATTCCTCGATCAGAAAGTCGTGATCCGCAAGCAACTGCGCGACGTGCGCCATAGTCTGGATCAGAACATCGACGCGCTCGGCGCGCGCCTGAAGTTCCTCAACATCGGCCTGATGCCGATTCTGATTACGATTGCGGCACTGATGTTTGCATTCTGGAAGCGCAAGCGGTTTAGCGCGTAACAAAATATTGCAAACCGTTCGCGTTGAGCGTAGCTCGCGCAGCGAGCGAAGTCGAAACGCCATCCCCTTCGACTTCGCGCCTATGGCGCTACGCTCAGGGCGAACGGTTTATCGAGGAATCACAAATGAATACTAAAACCCTCTACGCTCTCATTGGCGCCGCGCTCATCGCACTGCTCGCGGCGGTATTCATCAACTCGTCGAAGAAGCCGAAAAGCGACACGACCGCGCAAGCACAGCGCGTGTTGCCGGAACTGCGCGGTCACGTCAACGATATCACCACAATCACGCTGACCGGCGCCGACAACAAGGTGCTCGCCACGCTCAAGCGCGGCGCGGATGGCTGGACGGTCGCCGAGAAGGCGAACTATCCGGCCGATGTCGCCAAGATCCGCGAGTTCCTGATCAAGCTCGACCAGGCCACGCTGATCGAGCAGAAGACTTCCAACGACAAGCGTTATGCGGATCTCGGCGTCGACGATGTCTCGGCCAAGGACGCGAAAGGCGTGCAGGTGGAGATTGCCGGTCTGGAGAAACCGGTGAAAATGATCATCGGCAATTTCAACGGTGGCGGAGGTGGCGGCACATTCGTGCGCCGCGCCGGCGACCCGCAAAGCTGGCTCGCCAATGGCAATCTCCAGGTCGCCAGAAACGCCGCGGATTGGGAAAAACGCGACCTGACCGACATCGCGGCGACGCGCCTGAAGTCGGTCACGCTGACGAATACCGACGGCAAGGTGCTGAAGGCGTACAAGGATCAGCGCACGGACACGAATTTCAAGGTAGCCGACGTTCCGGCTGGGCGCGAGGTCAGTTCCGATTTTGTCGCCAATAGTCTCGGCTCCGTGCTGTCGAATCTGCGTGCCGACGACGCGTTTCCGGCCAAGGACATGCCGCCTCCGGAAAAAGTACACAAAGTGCAATATGCGGCATTCGACGGATTCGTGCTCGACGTCACCACCTGGGACAAGGACGGCAAGGACTACGCGCAGTTCACCGCACATCTGGATACCGCGGCGGCGAACGCCGATATCGACAAGGAGCAGGCCAAGGCCCGCGCTGACTACGATGCCGCCGTCGTTGCGGCGGGCAAGAAGGTGGCAGACGAAAAGTCCACGACCGGCAAGCAAGCCGAAGCCAATGCCGCGGCGGCAACGGAAGTGCCGAAGCCGTTGGCCGTGAGCGACGCCGCGAAGGACCGCTCTGAAAAACTCGACGCATTGAACAAGGAAATCGAAACCTTGAACAAGGCGTTCAACGGCTGGACGTTCGCGCTGCCAAGCTACAAGTTCGCCGACATGAGCAAATCGATGGACGACATGCTCAAGCCGATCGAACAGAAGAAGGCCGACGTCAAGACGCCAACGCCGAAGAAGAAGCCGTAATGTCCATGCAGCGCGGCTTCGGCATCGCCGCCGCCGCGCTCGGCGCCAGCGCCGTCGCACTCGGTGCTTTCGGCGCACACGCCCTGCAAGGCCGCCTCGACGAGGCAGCCTTGCGCGTCTGGCACACCGCCGTCGAATACCAATTCTGGCACGCGCTCGCGCTGCTCGGGGTCTGCGCGCTCGCGCCTGCGCATGAATGGCGGGCGTGGCGCGCGGCCGGAATCGCGTTCGTTGCCGGCACCCTGATTTTCAGCGGCAGCCTTTATGCGCTGGCGCTGGGTGCGCCGCGTTGGTTCGGAATGATCACGCCTTTTGGTGGATTGGCTTTGATTGGCGGGTGGGTATTGCTTGGCTTCGCGTGGCGTTCGGGGGCGCGCCGTTAGCATTAGAGAACCGTCCATGGTGCGCCGCCGCTCGCCATCCCTGGCTCACCCTTAGGTCTGCGCGCGCGATGCGCTACTCCGCATCGCGCAAGCGCGCAGACCACGACCAATGCCACGGTTCATACGCAATCCCATGCGGATTGCGCCGCGGATAGCTCATGCGAAATCCGAAACGCCGCGCGTTTTTCTTCAGCCATGCGAACGCCGGTGAGTTCTCGAACTCTTCCTCGAGCGCGGCGAAGCCAGGCGTGGTGATGTCGAGCGCGCGGCCGGAGTGATGCTCGCTGTACCCCGGTGCCGCACTGACGCGCAGGATTTCCGCGATCGGCTGGCCGCGATCCAGCTTGCGCTGCAGGATTCCCAGTTGATACTCGACGCTGCGGAAAGCCGACACGATCTGCAATTCCACGCTGTCCTGCGCTGCCGCTTGGCACATGCGCGCCCAAGCGCTCGCGGCGCGCGGGGCAAGCCACTGCGCGCGTTGTTGCGTGTCGTGGCCGATGAATTGAAGGCGCTTCGGCTCACGTACGCGCTTGAGCTTGTGCATGCGCGCGTAGTCGCGCGGCACGCCGAGCGCGTGTGCCCGTGCGACGCACGCAGACGCATCGGCGCTGCGCGAGGGCGCGTCGGGGCTGTCGTCAGCCATTGCGGTCGCGTAGCAGCAGGATCGCCCAGAGACTCAAGGCGGCAGCGGCGATCGCGCCGAGCCACGACAAGTCGACCGGAACGCTCCAGGGCCCGATGGTGATTGGCCATTGTTGCAAGACGCGAATCAGGTGCGCGAGGGCGACCACCGCGAACACGGTCGCGCTGATGATCAGATAATTCCTGAGCTTCGCCATGTTTTGACTCCTATTCGTCACGTTTATGCGTGGTTGCCGTGTCCTTGATCCGGCCCGCCTTGCGCAGCGCTTCGCGCAGCACATATTCGATCTGCGCGTTGACGCTGCGCAAGTCGTCTTCGGCCCAGCGCTGAACGGCGTCCAGCACGTCGCCGGAAATGCGCAGCGGATATGCCTTTTTTTCCGCGGCCATCAGCCCGTGTACAACGTGCCGGTGTTGACGATTGGCTGCGTGCCGCGTTCGCCGCACAGCACGACGAGCAGGTTCGACACCATCGCTGCCTTGCGCTCCTCATCGAGGTGGACGACGCCGCGCGATTGCAGTTGTTCCAGTGCCATTTCGACCATGGTCACGGCGCCTTCGACGATGCGCGTGCGCGCGGCAATGATCGCGCTGGCCTGCTGACGCTGCAGCATGGCCTGGGCGATTTCCGGCGCGAACGCGAGGTGTGTGATGCGCGCTTCGACGACGTCGACGCCGGCCTTGGCCAGGCGCTCCTGGATTTCCTTCTGCAGGTGATCGGAAATTTCCTTGCCGTGACTGCGCAGCGATAGCGCGCCGGTGTCGTGCGAATCGTACGGATAACTCGTCGCCATCGCACGCAATGCGGATTCGCTCTGGATGTGGACGAAGTCCTCGTAGTCGTTGACCTGGAACAGCGCTTCGGCGGTATCGACGACCTGCCAGACCACGACGGCGGCGATCTCGATCGGGTTGCCGTCCAGATCGTTGACCTTGAGCTTGCTCGATTCGAAATTGCGCACGCGCAGGGACACGCCGCGCTTGCTGTAGAAAGGGTTGGTCCAGCGCGGCCCGGCGTCGCGCACGGTGCCTACGTAGCGTCCGAAAAATTGCAGCACCTTGCCTTCGTTCGGCGCGACCGTGAAGAAGCCGCCAAGACAAATCAGCAGGATGATGCCGAGCAGCAGCGCCAAGAGGATCGCCACGACGGCCTGCACGCGGATCGAATACACCAGCCACGCGCCATTGGCCAGCAGCAGAACGACGATACTGATTAACGCAGGAATGCCAGATGGGGCCGAGTATTGGCGTTCGTTCACGGAAGTCTCCGGTGGAGTGGGTGCGTCAATAAGATATCAAAAAGATATCAAAATATCAATGAGACGCGACAGTACCGGGGGCGTGGCGAGCCACGCCCCCGCCGGAAGACGGTTAAACGGCGAGCTACTTTGGCGCGGGCGAACCGTTGGTTGCGCTGGCCCGCATCTGGCGAGGGTCCATAAGGCTGTACAAGGTGTACAACTCGGATTCGTTGCGTTGCCTGTACTCCGCAACGGCGCGCGTGATCGCGGCGACGGGAGCGCCAATTTCCTTCAACTGGCGCACCGCCTGCGCCAACTCTTCAAGCCCCCGCAACACGCGCCGAGCAAGGCCATTCATGACGAAGCGCAGGCTCAGCAGTTGCCGGCGCGCGTGCGGATTGTTGTCCAGGCCATGGGCGATGACCGGATACACCCACAACGCTTCCTGGCGACGCACTTCGTGCAGATCGCTTGCACAGGCTTGGGTTCCCCGCCATGCCTCTTCGCGATCGCGGCGGAAGCGGCTCGGCAGCTGCGCGATGCGCGCCTCCAGCGCATCGTGTTGATCGAGCAGCTTTCTGATCAGCGCCGGATCGAATCGCACCGGAGTAAACCAGGTCAGCGCCTCTGCCGGCGCCGCGGCAGAACGCCCACGCAGGTGGTTTGCCAAATGCGCATGCGCGAAGCCTTCGTCTTCCTTCCCCATAAATCCTCCGGCCAGGTTGTTTTTGTTTTCAGTTCACGGGCGTGCTGACTCAAGCGAAAGCCGATTCATTGTGCAGGGAAACAAGTTGTGCGCCGACTGTAAAAGTTGACAGGTACAAACGACTTTCCGGCAAGATAGTGACGCGTCCGCGCCGCACGGCGTCGCATGCGAGCAACGCGCTTTTTTCGAGGCGGGGCGGAACGCCAGGGGGGATTGGCGCCAGAAAGCCGATTAACGCGTTAATGCATCGACTGCATCGATGCGCATGCGTCCGAGCGTGTCGAAGCCGGAGTAGAAACGCCAAGGGTCGCCATCGCCGATCGACAGTGCGATGTGGCCGGCATCGAAGCCGGCCAGCGCGGCGTCGAAACTCTGCCAGCGTCCGTCGATCCAGGCCTGCGCCCACGCGTGCGGCACGAACACGTGTTCGGCGCCGGCGTAGTGATCGGTGTAGGCCAGGCCATCGGCGACTCGCGTCGGGATGCCGAGCGCGCGCCCGAGTGCGGCGAGCAGTACGGCGTGCTCGGTGCAATCACCTTCCGGCTTCCTCGCCACTTCCAATGCCGACGCATAGCCGACACTGAGATTCTTCGTGCGGATGTAGACGCGCACGAAGTGCTCGAGGTTTTGCATCTGCTCGCGCGGCGTATGCGCATCCGCAGCGCCTTGGCGCGCGAGCTCGCGGATTTCCGCCGCGTCGCTCTGCAGCCAGTCGTTGCGCCGGGAATCGGCTGGTGTCGGCGGCGACTCGGCGCCGCTCGAACCTGCGGTGGACAACGGCGCGATGCGCAGTTCGAATCCTGCTTCGGTCGCCGCGACGCGCTGTTCGTCGGTCGTGGCGAAGTGCAGCGGCGCGCCGCCATTGAGCGCACTGACGTGGAGCACGACGCCCTCGCGCAGCTCCTTGTCCGTCAGCGCAGCGGGCGCGCTCGCCATTGCGTGCGCCAGGATGTCGGCGGGCTGGTTTGGCGCCTGCGCGCACTCGCGCGCGCAGGCAAGCATCGTCAGCTCGTAACCGAGCACCGGCAGGGTGAGCTTGCGCACGTTCTCGTCGGCATCGATCCAGCTTGTGCTGCGCGCGGGCGCATCGGGCAGATGCAGAACCTGATCGATGCGCGTCAATTCGCGCGCGCCTTCGGGCAGATCGACCTTCTCGCGCTGGCCGACCGTGGATTCCACTTCCACGGCCTCCAGGCTCTCGGCCTGGAACGCAATTACGCTGAAATGCGCACCAGGGGCGAAGCCACTGTGCTCCTCGGCCAGACGCATTCCCTCGGCCAGCAGCGCGTCTTTCGGCCAGACGATCGTGCGCGATTGCTTGACGCCGCCCACTTCCGCGTCGATCGCAAATTTGCCATCGCCACGCACGTGTCCACGCACCGAATTGGCGCTGCCGGAGGCGAGCGTGCGCGACTCGAACGCCAACGGCTTGCCGTCGCGGGTTTCGGTGTCGATCTCGCGCGTGGACAATTTCATTTTCGTGCCGGCACGGTCCAGTTCCACGTCCAGTGCCTGCGTCGTGATCACACGCTCGCCACGCACCTGTCGTGTCGTGTGCATTTGGCCAATCTTGCGACCGTCCAGTTGCACGCTCATCCAGATGTCGTCGGCCGGTGCCGCGAAAGCGCACAGCGGAGCCAGGCAGAGCAGGACGGCGAGTGAACGCATGAAAATCCTCGAAACGAAAATCCAAGCATAGCGGATACAATGCGCGCCTTTGTTGCGGGGACCTGGCTTGATGAAACCGTTCGGCACGCCGTACACGGATACGGCCCAGCGCCTGATGTTGCTTGGCTCCGGCGAGCTCGGCAAAGAGGTGGCAATCGAAGCGCAACGGTTCGCGGTGGAAGTGATCGCGGTCGACCGTTATGCGAATGCACCGGCGATGCAGGTCGCACACCGCAGCCATGTGATCGACATGCTCGACGGTAGCGCGCTGCGCCGGCTCATCGAGCAGGAGAAACCCGATCTCGTCGTGCCGGAGATCGAAGCCATCCACACGCCGACGCTGCTGGAACTCGAACGCGAAGGCGTGCGCGTGATCCCGACCGCGCGCGCCACGCGCCTGACGATGGATCGCGAAGGCATCCGTCGCCTCGCCGCCGAAGAGCTGCAACTGCCGACGTCGCCGTACCGGTTCTGTGACACGCGCGAGCAATACCACGCCGCGATCGCGGCGCTCGGCTTGCCTTGCGTGGTCAAGCCGGTGATGAGTTCGTCGGGCAAGGGCCAGAGTACGGTCAAGACGCAGGCCGATATCGACCAGGCCTGGGATTACGCGCAACACGGCGGCCGCGCCGGCCAGGGGCGCGTGATCGTCGAAGGTTTCGTGGCGTTCGATTACGAGATCACGTTGCTCACCGTGCGTCATCGCGAAGGCACGAGTTTCTGCGCGCCGATCGGCCACTTGCAGATCGATGGCGACTATCGCGAATCGTGGCAACCGCAGCCGATGTCCGACGCCGCGCGCGTGCGTGCCGAGACGATCGCGCGTGCGATCACCGATGCGCTCGGTGGCGCCGGCGTGTTCGGCGTGGAATTGTTCGTGCGTGGCGAGGACGTGATCTTTTCCGAGGTAAGTCCGCGCCCGCACGATACCGGCCTGGTCACGCTGATCTCACAGGAGTTGTCCCAATTCGCGCTGCACGTGCGCGCGATTCTCGGCTTGCCGATTCCGGTGATCCGTCAGCTTGGGCCGAGCGCGTCATGCGCCGTGCTCGCCGAAGGCAAGGGCCATCGGCCACGCTACCATGGTGTTGCCGAAGCGCTTGCCGAATCCGATACGATGCTGCGACTGTTCGGCAAACCCGAAGTGTCCGGCAAACGTCGCATGGCGGTTACGCTGGCGCGCGATGCGGATATCGAAAAGGCACGCGCCAAGGCACGTCGCGCTGCGGCGCAGCTGCGCGTTGAGCTCTAAGGAATCACCATGAAAACCGAACCGACCAACTACGCCGTTTTCCTGTTTCCGCAAGCCATGGAAGCGCTTGGCGCGGTGATCAAGCCGTATGTCACCGAGGCGGCGACCGAACCGCACATCGTGTGCTCGGAAATCGATACAGCCGGCGCGTTCTTCCAGCTCACCGTGCCGGGGCAGGATCAGCACGGCAACGAGATCGATGCCGAATTGATGTTGCCGAGCCAGTTCGTCAAGCTGATCGTGTCGATACACAACGATCGCGGCTTCGGGTTCGGCGAAAACCGCTAATCCAGCGCCTTCCAGCCCTCCGGGCCGAGCAACTCCAGCGGCTTGAAGCGCGCCTTGTAGCCCATCTTCGGATGGTTCTCGATCCAGAAACCCAGGTACACGTGCGGCAACGCGCGTTCGCGCGCCAGTTCGATCTGGCGCAGGATTGCGAAAGTGCCGAGCCCGCGCGCTGTTTCATCGGGATCGAAAAACGTATACACCGCGGATAATCCGTTCGGCGCAAAATCGGTGACCGCCACGCCGAGCAGACGGTCATCGCGGCGCAATTCGAGGAACTTCGTCGGGCTCCATGGCGTGTACAGGAAGCGCTCGAAATCCTCGATATCGGGATCGTCCATGCCGCCACCGGCATGACGCGCCCCCAGATAGTGTCGGTACAACGCGAAATATTCCTCGTTGAACTGCGCCGGCGCGACGACGAGCTGCAAGTCGCGATTGCGCTCGATGCAGCGGCGCTGGCTGCGGTCGGGGCGGAACGCAGCAACCGGAATCCGCGCAGCGATGCAGGCGCGGCAACCGCGGCAGTGCGGACGATAGACGTGGCCACCGGCGCGGCGATAGCCCTTGGCCAACGCCGATTCGTAGATCTGCGCAAGCTGCGGCGCGGCCGGGTCGATGACGAGATTCTGCGCGGTGCGCTCGGCGAAATAGCCGCAGGCGTGCGGCAGCGTCTGAAACAGGCGGACCACTTCCGATTTCATGGTTTGCATGTTACGCCGATCCGGTGCTTGCCGGAACACAGGTATCGGCGGTCGCTACTCCGTCGATGCGCTTTGGCGCTCAGAGCACACCGAGCAGATGCAGCACGATCATCAGCGCGATGATCGCGAGCAAGCCGATGCGCAGTTTCCACGCCAGCGCACCGCGTTTGTCCGCAGCGGCCGGTGCGGCACGCGAGCGCTGCAGCTCGTCGGCGAAGCGCGTTGCCGGTTCGATGCCGATCTCGCGCAGCAACGCGCGCGCGCGCGGCTGGTCCTCGGCCTTGACCACCCATACCTGCGGCCACGTGCTCGGATCAGGTCGATTCGCATAACTTGGACCCTTGAAGTCGTGTCCCGCCCAGGCGCGGCGATTGGTCACGCTGGTCTCGATGCCGGCCTCGGCGAGCAGCGCGACGACGCGATCGACGTTCTCCACACGCGGCGAACTGTAGATTTGCCTCACGACGGGGCGCCCGCGTTCACCACGCGAATCATGCCTTCCTGGATCGTCGAAGCGACAAGGCGTCCATCCGCGCTGAACACCTGTCCGCGCGCGAGTGCTCGCGCGCCTTGCGCGCTCGGGCTGTCGCAGGAGTACAGCAGCCATTCGTCAGCGCGGAACGGGCGATGAAACCACATGCCGTGGTCCAGACTCGCCATGCGCAGGTTGCCGTAATTGCCGAGCATCGAGAGCCCATGCGGCAGCAGCGCGGTGGTGATGAGATTGAAGTCCGAGGCGTAGGCGAGCATCGCGCGATGCAGCGACGGCGTGTCGGCGATGCGTCCGGCGAGGCGGAACCAGGTGTGTTGAAGGGCAGGGCGCTTTTGCGGCTGTATTACGTCCGCGGATTCGACGAAGCGCATCTCGAACGGCGCGTTGCGGCCGAACCAGCGTTGCAGCTTGGTCGGCAACTTGGCGAGCATCTCCGGCGGCAGCGGCTGGCGCGGCGGCAAATCGTCCGGCAATGGCACGGTCGGCATCGATGCGGCGTGCTCGATGCCGGATTGCTCGACCTGGAACGAAACGCTGCAATTGAAAATCGGCTCGCCGTGCTGGATCGCCACGACCCGGCGCACCGAAAAACTGCCGCCGTCGCGCGTGCGCTCCGTGTTGTAGACGATCGGCGCCTCGATGTCGCCGGCGCGCAGGAAATACGCGTGCAGCGAATGCGCGGCGCGCGCCGGGTCCACGGTCTGTTGTGCCGCGGACAGGGCCTGCCCGAGCACCTGCCCGCCGAACACGTACTTGGTGCCGATATCGCGGCTCTGGCCGCGGAACAGGTTTTCCTCAAGGCGTTCGAGCTGCAGCAGGTCGATCAGTTCGCCGACGACGGGATTGGACATGGTGCCTCCATTCGGATGCCCGCAGTATAAATTGTGCGGCGCGATTTAAGTCGTGCGCGGCTTTTCGGTTCGATGAAGCGAAGCTACGGGCGAAAACGTTCGAGGCCGGACGCAGGCACGACCTCGTTCCATGGAAACAACGGCCCTGGGTCCTGCCTTCGACGCAACATGACCGAAGGATCGTCGCTGGCAGGTTCCAGGCGCGTATCGAGATCCTCATGGCCGGCGATGTATTTCAGATGCGGCAATTCGTTGCGCAGCAATCGCAACAACGCCAGCAGCGCATCGATTTGCGCTTTCGTGTACGGCCTCGTGAACTGCTGGTGCTTGCTGTCACCCCAGTTCGGATAGCGGCCGATATTCGACAACTCGATGCCGATCGAGCGTGAGTTGTAGCCGCGCGTGTGGTTGGCGACGCGCGTAGCGGCGACGAAGCGATGTACGCTGCCATCGGTGTCGATGTAATAGTGGCCGCTATTGCCGGTGCCTTTGTCCGGATAGTGGACGCGCTCGCCGTACTCGCGCGCCATCGCCATGTCCGGCAACTCGGTGCAATGAATGACGACGAGGTCGATAGCGCTTGGCGCGCGCTGTTCGAGGCGTGACTCGTAGGACAGGGGCCATTCGTGAATAGGCAAGTCGATCGGCATGCGATAATCCGCGGATGAAACCCGCTGCAATGAAACCTTTTCTGATTCTATCGCATGGCCTGGAAAGCGGCCCCGAGGCGACCAAAGTCACTGCGCTGGCCAAGATTGCCGAGCAACTGGGCTTTCGCAGCGTGCGTCCCGACTATCGCGATCTCGACGCGACGCGCGACGTCAATCGGATCGATGCACGCATAGCGCGGCTGGTCGACAACGCGCCGGTCGGGCCACCGGTGATCCTGGCCGGATCAAGCATGGGTGCGTTCATCTCGGGATTCGCTTCGCTGCAGGTCAATTGCGTCGGCCTGTTCCTGATGGCGCTGCCCGTGCTCGTCAACGGTTATCCGCGGCCGTTCAACGCGAAGAACGTACCGACTGCGCTCGTGCATGGCTGGGATGACGAATTGTGTCCGGTCGAAGACGCGATCACGTTCGCGCGCACGCGCGGTGACGCGATCACGCTGGTGCGGGATGAGCATCGCCTCGCTGCGCATGTGGATTTCTGCGCCGAACAGTTTCGCCTGTTTCTGGGCCAGTTCGCCTGATGCGCGATTTCTTCGCGACGTGTCCGAAAGGGCTCGAATACCTGCTGGTCGATGAGCTGAAAGCGCTCGGCGCGAGCGATGTGCGCGAAGCGCTCGCCGGCGTGCATTTTCGCGGCGAACTTGAAGCCGGCTATCGCGCTTGTTTGTGGTCGCGCCTGGCCAGTCGGGTGCTGATGCCGCTCGCGGAATTCGAAGCTCCGGATGCCGACGCGCTTTACGCCGGCGCACGCACGATCGCCTGGGACCAACAGCTGGACATCGCGACGAGTTTCGCCGTCGATGCGGTCGGCAGCACGCAAGGCGTCACGCACAGCCAATACGCCGCGTTGCGCATCAAGGATGCCATCGTCGACACGTTCCGCGACAAAACCGGCGAACGTCCGAACGTGGATACGGAAAATCCCGGTCTGCGCGTCAACCTGGTTCTGCGCAAAGGCAAGGCGATTGTCAGCCTCAATCTGTCCGGCCCGCCGCTGCACCAGCGCGGCTATCGCAAGGGCGCGGGCTTGGCGCCGCTCAAAGAGAATCTCGCCGCGGCGATGCTGATGCGGGCAGGCTGGCTGCAGGTGTACGCCGCGGGCGGCGGACTCGTCGATCCGCTCTGCGGCTCGGGCACATTGCCGATCGAAGCGGCACTGATGGCCGCGGATGTCGCGCCGGGACTGCGCCGCGAACGCTGGGGATTCACCGGTTGGTGCGGTCACGATGCAGCATTGTGGAAAATGTTGCATGACGCGGCGCAGGTCAGGGCAAGTACTGGCTTGCAGTCGCTGCGTCCGCTGTTTTTCGGGTTCGACGAGAATCCGAGCGTGCTCAACGAGGCGCGGCGCAACGCGCAGGAAGCACTGCTGTCCGGGTTCATCCAGTTCGGACGACAGTCGCTGCAGCATCTGCATCGGCCACACGAATTGCAAACGCCAGGACTCGTGATCACGAATCCGCCGTACGGCGATCGCATGGGCGAAGACGCCGACGTGATCGCGCTGTACCGGCTGCTCGGCGAGAAATTGAAAAGCGAATTTCCCGGTTGGCGCGCGAGCGTTATTGCCGCCGATGAGTCGCACGGCCACGCGCTTGGGCTGCGCGCGGACAAGCGCTACAAACTCTACAACGGTGCTATCGAATGCACGCTGCTGAACTTCGAGATCGCCGCCGCCGATGCGCCACGGCGAGAGCCGAAGCCGCTGTCGGCCGGGGCGCAGATGGTGAAGAATCGCATCGAGAAGAATTTCCGACATCTGCACAAACGCGCCGAACGCGAAAGCATCGAATGCTGGCGCGTCTACGACGCCGATTTGCCCGAGTACGCAGCGGCCGTCGACATCTACGGCGACCATCTGCACATCCAGGAATACGCCGCGCCCGCGAGCATCGACGAAAACAAGGCGCTCACGCGCTGGCGCGAGCTCGTGCGCGCCGCGGGCGAGGCGCTCGGCGTGCCGCGCGAACGCATCGCACTCAAGCAGCGCCTGCGCGGCAAAGGCGGCGAGAAATACGGGCGCATGCAGGAACGCGGCGAGTTTTTTGAAGTGCGTGAAGACGGACTCGAATTTCTCGTCAACCTGCACGATTACCTCGACACCGGTCTGTTCCTCGATCACCGCCCTTTGCGCGCGCGCGTGCGCGAGCTGAGCAAGGACAAGCGCTTCCTCAACCTGTTCTGCTACACCGGCGCATTCAGCGTCTACGCGGCGGCTGGCGGCGCCGCGGAAACGACCAGCGTGGATTTGTCGCAAACGTATCTGGACTGGACCGCACGCAATCTTGCGTTGAACGGGTTTGATCTCACCCGCAACAAGCTCGTGCGCGATGACGCGGTCGCCTATGTGCAAAACCATTCCGCGATGTTCGATTTGATCTTCGTCGATCCGCCGACGTTTTCCAATTCCAAGCGTGCGCAGGATTTCGACGTGCAGCGCGATCACGTCGCGTTGTTGAAATTGTGCGGGCAGCGCCTGTTTCCGGGCGGCAGGATCCTGTTCTCGAACAACTTTCGTCGCTTCAAACTCGACGAAGCCGCGCTCGCGGAATTCCTGATTCGCGACATCAGCACGGCAACGATCCCGTTCGACTTCGAACGCAATCCGCGTATCCATCGCACCTGGGAATTGCGTCGTCGCGAGCAGTGAGAAATGGTTCACAAATATGACGTGACACGGCGCCTGAACGACGGTTCCGATCGATGGAAATTTCAGACAGGATTCAGGGCAAAAACGCCACTCTGATGTTGCGACGCTAAAGTCGCGTTTTTGGAGACGCTCATGAATTCCCGCAAACGTGGCATTCGTGCATTGGCACTGGGCCTACTGGCAGCCGCCGGCCTCGCGCTGGCGCCGGCCGCGTTCGCCCGTACCTACGTTGACGTCGGCGTTAGTGCGCCGGGCGTAAGCGTCGGCTACTACGGCGGTCATCATCATCATGGCTGGTATGGTTCGGTGGGTGGTTACTATGCCCCAGGCTACTATGACTATTATCCGTCCTATACCTACGCGCCGGCTTACTATGAGCCGTATGGATATGGACGTTGCTGGGTTCGCGGTCACTACGATCGCTACGGCTATTACCACCGCGGCCATTACGTCGCTTGCTAAACAATGCAGCTGAACTTTCCTGACCCCGCTGCCCGTCAGCGGGGTCGTTTTTTGTATAGTTTTGTGAAGTCAGTAGGCATTCAGCGCATTCGTTCCAGTATTGCGCTCGCGACAATCATGTCGCTCATTCGAACTTGGGGAGCAATCATGAATTTCCGCACACGCGGCATGCGCGCACTGGTTTTTGGCCTGTTCGCCACAGCTGGGCTGGCGCTTGCGCCGGCTGCGTTCGCCCATGGCGGCGTCAGCATTGGCATCAACGTGCCGGGACTGAGCATCGGCGTAGGCCCGCACCATCATGGCTACATCGGCATCGGCGGTCCGGCTTACTACCACGCGCCGGCCTATTACGCTCCGGCCGCGTACGACGATTACTACTACGACTATGGTCCCGTGTACGGCGGCGCTTATTATTACGGCCCGCGATACCGTCACTCGTACCATGGTGGCTACTACCACGGATATCATGGCGGCGGCCACTATTACGGCGGTGACGGCCGTCATCATCATCGCTGACGGATCTCTTGCCCAGACCAAACCCCGCCTTACCGCGGGGTTTGTTTTTGTGGCGATGCGGGCGTCGGACCGCTAGGATAGCGGCACATTCCCACGGATCGTCCCATGACTTCGCCGAACCGGCCCGAAGACAACAAACGCGCCGGCTCCGAAGCACCCGAGGCCTGGACTTTTTTCCGGCAATGGCTGAAAAACCCGCTTGCCATCGCGGCGCTATCGCCATCCGGGCGCCAGCTGGCCAGGCAAATGATCGCCGAGCTGCCGCACGGCGCCAAGCGCGTGGTCGAACTCGGCGGCGGCACCGGTGTGTTCACGCGCGCGATGCTCACTCACGGGATCGACCCGAAAGACCTGTTGGTGCTGGAGTTGAACGAGCCGCTGTACCAGCACTTGCGCGCGCGATTCCCCGACGTGCGCGTGGAGTGTGGCGATGCGCGCGAACTGAAGGCGATCGCCGCACGCAATGGCTTTCTCGATGCGGGCCCGGCCGACGCGATCATCAGCGGCTTGGGGCTGCTGTCGATGTCCAAGCGCATGCAGACGGAAATCCTCGAAGCGGCGTTCTCCACATTGAAGCCGGACGGCCGGCTGATCCAGTTCACGTATGGTCCAAAGTCGCCGGTGCCACGCGAATCGCTCGCCGAGCTTGATCTTTCCGTGCGCCGCGGCGGCTTCGCCTGGTGGAACGTGCCGCCGGCATCGGTGTACGTGTTCACGCGAAATCGCTCCAAGGCGATTCACGCCGTGCGTAGCAAGAGCAAGGAATAAGTTGAGTATTGGCCGCGCTGCCCGTATCATGCGCGGCCTTCGATTCCACGGAGAGGTGGCAGAGTGGTCGACAAGTTCGCCGGGAGCGAACTTGGACAGCGAAGCTGGCCCTGAGCGCTTGCGCGAAGGGTGAGTCTCATGGATGAGACGAGCAATGCGCCGGCACGGCCGCCACGCCTGCCGTGCAGTGAATTATCGGAGAGGTGGCAGAGTGGTCGAATGCGCCGGATTCGAAATCCGGTTTACGGTTTTGCCGTAACGTGGGTTCGAATCCCACCCTCTCCGCCAGATCAAGGGACTTGGCGTGTCCACATCCGCCAAAGAACTCGTCAGTTACCTGGCGAGTCGCCAGCGGATGCCGCTGAAGGTCTCCAGGAATCCGCCGCCAATATCGTTCACGTCTTCGCCGTTTCTGGTCGTAATTTGCGCACGGCGGTCCACTCTCGACTCGACGCCGTTGACGGACACGACTGGAGTCACTTTCAAGAATTCTTCGCGAACTCCTTCTTCATCCACGACTTTTAGTGACTCAACTCGGTGTTTCGTGAGGCGCAGCATTGCAGTTTCCCGTTGGGTGGTCAGGGGAAGTTGCAATCGGTATGCCGGAGATGCGGACGTGGCGCTGCCGATCGTCGGGCAATTCCATCCGTACGACCCGCGAGCAAAAAAATGGCGCCGACTCGCATGCGGCGCCAGAGGGGAGCGCGGTCGTTGGGAGATCCCACGCAAGCCTTCAGACGTGCACAACAGGAATCGCGTCGCAGAAAGAAAAAAGCGGCGGCCCGGAGGGGTGCCGGGCCGTCGCCTAGGTGTGCCGACGCGAACTAGGGAGGGTTCGCATGGCCGCCGATCCTTGGCAGGTTGTCCTTCGCGGTGCTCACGCACGGCCCTGGGTCTGTTGGGAGTTCCAACACAAAGTTAGACCCGAAAGTGGGGGGAAGTTTCATCCGACTACCGTTAGGAAATCGTCGCTGTTTGTTCGCTTCCGTTTTACAACTCGGCGGATACGAAAGCTCCAGAAACGCCCGGATGCACAACAAACATGCACCGGGCGGCCACGATTGACCGGGAATCGTCTACGGCCCTCCGTGGCAAAGGACACGCTAGCAAATATTTTTGAATGCCAGCTGAGTTGCAGATGTCGAGCTGATCGATATTCAACATTGCAGGCGAATGACGGCACGGAAGACTGAAAGAGTGGCCGAATAGCTGGAGGGTGGACGTACCCACGCGGGTTCGACAAAATCGCCAGTAGCAATTTCGGAAAGCCGGCGGCCCGAGGTACAGCGGGCGAGTCTTGAAGAAGACGAGCAATCCCATCCCCTTCAGGTATCAATATCCATGTCCCTTATCTCCGTCCCCGTCTCACACGGTGAACTGATCGACAAGATCACGATCCTCGAGATCAAGGCCGCCCATATGCGTGATGCCGGCAAGCTCGCGAATGTGCGCGCGGAACTCGATCTCCTGAACACGAACTGGAGCGCGAATGCCGCTTCGAAGATCGACATTGTCACCGAACGCGCGCAGCTCAAGACCGTCAACGAAGCGCTGTGGGACATCGAGGATCGCATCCGCCTCAAGGAAAAAGCGCAGGCGTTCGATGCCGAGTTTGTCGAACTGGCACGTTCAGTCTATTTCCGCAACGACGAGCGCGCGGCGATCAAGCGCGCGATCAACGTCAAACTCGGCTCGCAGCTCGTCGAGGAAAAGTCGTACGAGAGTTATCGGCCCGCATAGGCGCGCACGAACAGGCCGACGCTGAGCACCAAGCCGATCACGACGACGAACACGCGCAGCAGTTTCACGTTCACGCGCAACAACATCCACGCACCGATCTGGCCGCCGAGGATCGAACCGGCGGCGACGATCAGCGCATACAGCCAGCGCACATCGTGCGAGAACGCGAACAACACGACGGCGGATGCGTTCATCACCGCGGCGAGCACGTTTTTTGTCGTACCGGCATTGCGAAATTCCATGCCGGCGGCCGTGAGCGCGGCAAGCATCAGAATGCCGATGCCGCCGCCGAAATAGCCGCCGTACACGGCGATCGCAAACTGCGCCGCGCAGGTGGCGCGCTCTCCGAGATGCACATGGCTTTGCGACGGGCGCCGAAAGAAACTGCCCCAGGCGAAGACGCCGGTCGCGAACAACACCAGAAACGGCACGAGCATCTCGAACCAGCGCGCCGGCGTGAGCAGGAGCAGTGCCGCGCCCACGATGCCACCCACGAGGCTGATGCCGATCAGCGCGCGCACCGTAACACCCGATGTTCCGCTCACATGCGCGCGACCGGCGAATGCGGTCGTGACCTGGCCTGGAAACAGCGCGATCGTCGAGGTGATGTTGGCTGCGCGCGCGTCGAGTCCCGCCAGCAGCAGCATCGGAAACGTGAAGAACGTGCCGCCGCCGGCCAGCGCATTCTGGATGCCGGCCCATACCGCGACAAGGAACAGGCCGGCAAAGATCAACGGCATCAGTCGCTATTTCGTCAACGTCATCGAAGCCGGTTGTACGAGATAGAAGCCGACCGCGATCACGATCAGATACGCCAGCAGCACGAACGTCCAGCCCATGTTGTGGCGGATCACATCGCCTTCCTTGCGCACGAACTTGCTCGTCGACACGCCGACGCTCGCGGTCTGCGGCGCGATCGGTTTGCCGATCTCCGCACCAACGGAATTGAACGTCGGCAGCAGCAGCGGCGGCATGCCGAGTTGCGCGCCCACCAAAGCCTGGAACTTGCCGAACATCGCGTTCGTCGACGTGTTGGAGCCGGACAGCGCGACGCCGATGAACCCGAGGATCGGCGCGACGACAATGAACGCCGTGCCCATGGTCGAAAAACCTTTGGCGAGCGACGAGGCCATGCCCGAGTAATTGAACACGTAGGCGAGACCGAAAATGAACACGCCGACGAGCAGCGCGCCCCACATTTGCTGGAACGTCTTGGCGAAAATTTCGCCGAGCTGACCGGTCTTGAGCTTGCCCATCGCGATCAGCAGCACCGCGACGATGATCCACGCCGCAAGAATTGCCGACCCGCCGACCCAGGGCGCGAAATTGAACACGGCGTTCACATCGGGTTTGGCCGGATCACACGCGGTCGCGAGCGAGGAACACGCCGATACCGTCGCCTTGAACCAGCTCACCTTCGGCAGCGGCGACCACGGGCCGGTCCACGCGGCGACGACCGCGAGCAGCACGGCGAATGGCATCCACGCCTGCAGCACTTCCGCGGGCTTCAGGCCATGGCCTTGATTCTGTCGCGCGAGCGTCGCATCGACCGGCACGCCGCCGTAGCCGAGCACGGTCTTCGGCTGCCACACCTTGAGTAGCACGAGCAATGCGACGAAGCAGACGATTGCGCCGGTGACGTCCGGCAGGTAAGGACCAAGATACACGGCGGTCGGATATTGTCCGGCGATGTAGCCAAGCGAGCCGACGACCGCAAGCGGCCACGCACTGAGCATCCCTTGCTTGCCGGATACGAGATACAGCAGAACCCACGGCGGCAGCAGTGCGAGCACGGCAACGACGGTGCCGACCGAGCCCGACAGCGCGAGCAGTGGATAACCCGTGACGGCAGCGAGCGCGATGATCGGCGCGCCGAGTGCGCCGTAGGAAACCGGTGCGTTGTTCGCGATCGCCGCGACGCGGATCGCATCGAGATCGCGGATGCCGAGCGAAATCAGGATCGGCGCGACGACCGCCCATGGATAGCCGAAGCCGACCAGACCTTCGAGCAGTGCGCCGAATGCCCAGGCGAACAGCATCGTCTGCACGCGCACGTCGAGACTGCCCTGCGCGATGAGCCAGCGTCGGAAGTTCTCGAATATTCCGCTGATGTTGAGCGTGTTGAACAGGACCAGACCCCAGAAGGTAATCCAATCCACGTTCCAGATGCCGGTCGCGGAGCCGTACAAATAAGCGCGACTGCCTTCGTCGAATGGCATGTTCCAGACCCACACACCGAGCGCGAACGTAAGGAGGGAGCCGAGCAGCGTTGCCAGCCATGCCGGCAGGCGGAACACGGCGAGCGCGACGAGCAGGAACACGACGGGGACGAGCGCTACCAGACAGGTCAGCGTCAGGTTGTTGAGCGGGTCGATCGACTGCGTGAACATGGTTCCTCCTGAACGCAATGAACAGCGCGCGCAAGCTAGCACGAGACGAGCCGGACCGCTCGCTGCGCCGCGCAAAGGCGTACGATACCGGGTCGATGAACGCCGTTCTGGACCCCGCCGCGAACGCGACTGCGCTGCTGAGCGAACTGGCCGCCGTGCTGCCGCCGGAAAGCCTGCTGCACACACCGGAACAGACCACGGCGTTCGAATGCGACGGCCTGTCCGTGTTC
>Ga0207674_10001064_pt1 | contig 35702 bp, 27 predicted proteins | sample KBSCornC72_FD_184303 | JGI IMG/M metagenome (GOLD analysis project Ga0207674, IMG submission 184303) | Corn rhizosphere microbial communities from Kellogg Biological Station, Michigan, USA - KBS Corn C7-2 (SPAdes) (version 2) | ecosystem: Host-associated > Plants > Roots > Rhizosphere > Soil ...
GCGAAGACTGATCTCCCCTGCATCTGTGGTGCTGTTAAAGAACTGCCGGGCACAAAGCAGGCCCTGTAGCAGGTAGGAGGTTTCCACGATATCGCCGCCATCATCATGTGTGCTAAAAGGCACGGTGGCGCCGGTAGTACCGTTCATCCAATGGGAAAAGGCGCCGTGATAACGTTGCACTTTTGTGCTGTCGGACAGGAAGCCGACCATGGTGGTCAGGCGGTCCAGACCCTGGGAGCGGGTGATGAAGCCACGATAAATGCCGGTGAGGATCGCCATGACACCGAAGCCGGAACCGCCGGTCGTAACCACATCGCTGGAAGCCCTTTCCCTGGCCAGCCCGGAGGTGCTGTTGGCAAAGTCCCAAAAATATTTAAAGGTCTGTTGCTGGATCAGCGTGAGCAGGGCGCTATCGGAGATACGCGGGAATTTATCGGTGGAGTCGATAGACGTTATGAACTGAAAATCACTCTCCGTCCCAAGGTATATTCCCTGTTGAGATTTGAGGCTTGTAGTGAATGCGAGGCTGTATTTTGAAAGGGGTTTCAGTGCAGCGCCAGGCTGGATCACTATCGTGCTATCCCCCATCTCATAGGCGATGGTACAGGTCACGGCAGTCCCGGAATTATCCTTTAAATAAAAGCCGCTGTTCAGGGAGCTTTGATCAATAGGAGATGTGAAGAAGGCTTTGATGACTGGGGAAAGGCTGACGGCGAAGGAAGGGGATCCTGGAGTGTTGCCGTTCAAGGTGACCTTGCTCAGATTGAACGGGCGTGGCGGCGGCGTCACCGTATTGGAACCGGAGTGCTTAGAGCAACCGGCTGCCATTACCGAACATATCATAATTAGACCAGATAAACGGATCATACTGTCATTTATTTATATGTGCGGGAATTGCTTCCTGCGGTGACTGTTGAAAAAACACCAGGCTATCGTTATTCCGGGCGGCCACAAGGATATTCCCGTATTTAGCCGTGTGCAACCATTTCAAATCCCGTACCTCCCCATCCACATCCGGAAGCATGTCGCGGTCGCTGAACCGGTGATTATGCGTATCAAATGAAAATAAGGTAGGGCATAAAGCATCATATTTTCCCTCGTATGGCCTCGTGCCATAAAAATTACCGCCGGCCAGGTAATTTAAAAAGTTGCTATTACCCGGCAGCTGGGCAAAAGAAAATACAGGCGCCTGTTGCAATGCATCCGGCAGGTCCCTTCTTGTGAAATTCCCTTTTCCATCGTTGAGAAAACAGGATGAGCTGAGGGTTTCCGCCTTGAGGTCAATATAGTTTTTGAACAGGTCATAAAAGATGTACTGCACATCTTTGCCCGCCACTTCACTGTAGGTGAGGTAGTATTTTTTTAATACCGGGATCTCGCGTTCCAGCTCATCTTTTGCCAAAAAGGGATATTCTTTGCCATCCACGGTGTAACACATCAATTGTTCGACAGTACCGTTGCCATCAAAATCCCTGACATATAATTTCAAAGGCCCATCCTTGCCCGCCCATAGTTTAGAGTTGTGCCCCCAGTTGCCTATGAGGAGATCGGGATTACCGTCGCCGTTGACATCTGTTGCAAATATGGTTTGCCAAAGGCCGGTGGAGCCCGCAATATCGTGCTCGGAAAATCTCCCATGATCATTCATAAAGATCTTTACCGGCATCCATTCTCCTGTTACGATCAGGTCAGGCCAGCCGTCTCTGTTCAGATCCGCAAACTGAGCGCTGGTGACAGTTCCTAGTTTAGTAAGCGGAATGGTGCTACCCGTGGCAATATCGAATTTTCCATGGCCGTCATTCAGCAGCAGATAGGAATTCATGGGTGTTCCAAAGGCGGTTCCCTCTGTCTTTGAAAGCGTTCCAATAAATACGTCCATATCGCCGTCATGGTCAACGTCGGCAACCGCCACACATGACTTGTTGTACAGCTGCTGTACCATAAAATCAGGTTTAGTCCTGAAGTGGCCATGGCCATCGTTGATAAACAGCCGGTCCTGCAGGAACAAGGGCGAATTGATAGAGGGTTCATTGCCTCCGCTGATAACGAGCAGGTCCTGAAAGCCATCGCCATTGGCGTCGAAGAGAGCTGCATCCACATCTTCACAAAAGCGGAATTTGTTGAACAAAGCTGTATCCACAGCTTCAAAGTTCCCGTCCTGCTTTTGCATCATCAATGCGCCTGCATGGCCGCGCGCCCCGCAAACATAGAAATCACCCAGACCGTCGTTATTGATATCGCCAACTGCCACCTTTGGCCCCCGGGTACTTTCCATATGCGGCATGAGATATTGGACGGCGAAGTCGTTAAAATCATTCTCGATATGCTTCCAATTGCATTTTACCTGCGTGGTTATGTTCTGCAGTTCCGGCGGCTTTGGCAGGAAAAAATTGGCGTATTTGAAACTTCCGCCGGCATCCTTTTGGTCGCAGGTGAGCGTTTTGCCCGTCGCAGGATTTTTAATGACCTGGTATTTCTGGTCCGGCCAAACGATCAGCAGACTGTCCACCGTCAGGCTATCCAGGCCAAAATGTAGTTTGGTATCGGATGAGGACTGAAAGCCGCGTGTCAGCATCAGCTCTTCAAACTGGGTCACCGGTTCATGTCTGGCATTATGTGAAAATAAATACGCTTTAGAGCCAATACCGAATTTATTCATTCCTCCGCCTTTGAAAGCAATATCAAGGTGATCTTTAGGCGAAGTGGTGTTTTTCAGCACAACAGCCGGCTTGTCAATACAGCTGATCACCATATCCAGATTGCCGTCGTTATCCAGATCGCCATAGGCAGCTCCGTTGAAATATCCTTTCATCTTTCCTGTTCCCCAATCTCCGCTGACATCTTTGAATCCTGCATCCAGATTGCCTTTAAAAAAGAAGGGGTGAGAAGCGCCGTCGGGCATTTTGGAAACCGTCTCGTCGTCAAATTCATCGGAAGCATTGCGATTGACATGGGCCGCCAGGTCGGAAATAAATCGAACATAGTCCAGATCGGTCGGACGTTTCACAATTCCACTGGAAATGAACAGGTCTTTTTTCCCGTCATTATCAAAATCAGCAAACAAAGGGCTCCAGCTCCAGTCCGTTGCACTTATACCGGACATCAGTGCAACATCGCTGAAACGCTGCCCGTTGCCATCATTTCTTTGCAAACAATTCCTTGACACCTGGTCCTGAAAGCCATGGCTTTTGATCTTAAACTTATAGATGTCCGCATTTTCTTCGCTGCCGTAGGTTTTCATCGTCTTCTCATCAGGCGGGAGCATATCGACTGTAACTATATCCGGCTGGCCGTCGTTGTTGTAGTCGGCAATATCGTTGCCCATGCTAAATCTCGAATAGTGACCAAAATGTTTGGCGCCGCCCTCTGTAAAAGTGCCGTCTCCGTTGTTGATATAGTAATAGTCGTTCTCGTGGAAATCGTTACCTATATAGATGTCGTCAAAGCCATCGTTATTCAGATCCGCCACCGAAATGCCCAGGCCATATCCAAGGTCGCTTTGGTAAATGCCTGCCTGGGCCGAGACGTCGGTGAACTTGCCAGTAGTGCTCAGGTCATTTCTATACAACCGATCGCCGGCATTGGGATCAAAGGTTCTGCGTCTGCTGGTGTCTCTGAGATTTTCGTTGGGATGATGAGATTGATTTAAAACAAAACAGTCCAGATCGCCATCGTGGTCATAGTCAAAGAAGACGGCCTGTGAGGAAAAGGCGGCCAGATCCAATCCGTACTTGTTGGAGCTCTCGGTAAAGGTCCCGTTGCCGTTGTTGATAAATAATTCGTTGTGACCTTTCAGATGATGCTCACCCTGAACGGCGCAGACATAAATATCCAATAATCCATCCCCGTTGACATCCGCCATGGTGGAGCCGGTGCACCAGTCGGAGGTTCCCGCCACGCCAGCCTTCTCCGTGAAATCTTCAAATTCAAAATTCCCCTTGTTCAAATATAATTTGTTACCGCCTTTATGATTGGCAGTAAAGTAAATGTCAGGCAAACCATCGTTATTGATATCACCTATGGATACTCCGCCGCCGTTGTAGTAGTACAAAAAATATAAGATCCCGAAGGCCTTATGCTTTTCGAGGGTATTGGTAAAATTTATATTGGAATGAGAAGCCGAAACGGTTTCAAACAAGGTCTTTGGCTTACAGGAGTGTAAAGCCAGGACTAATAATGAGCCAACGGAAAAATAACAGACCTTGTTCATAACGCTCCTATTTTTGTACGGTCAAAAGTTTTTTGGAAATATCCTTGTATACTGCGATATAGTGCGCGCGCATATGTGCGGAGGTGGGTATGGATTCGCCCGGACGAATGACCATAATAGCTTTTGACGCCTCTTCCGGCATATGGCAATTTATGCAATTGGTTCTTAAAAGGTCGCGGCTGACGGTTGACGCCAGCTTGCAGTCATTGGGAGAGGCGCTTTTATGACAGGTCTCGCACTTAACATAAAACTGCGCTGCCTGTGCGCTCTCGTTTTTATGCGCGTCGTGACAGCTTAGACAGGTCATTTGGCTGTTCTTAAAACATTTGCTGGCGGCGAGCATTCCGTATTGGTTGCCATGTACATCGATGGCTGAGATGGGTTTTGCCGTATCCGGCTGAAAGAAGTCGAACAGCTTGTCACCCGGCTGAAAGGCAAAGGATGGTTTTGATTTTGTGAGGGCGCCGCCATGGCAAAGCCTGCATAGGTCGAGACTCTGCTGACGGGAGCCTTTTGCAGGGTTAAAAATGGCATGGCCGGTGCTGTCTGCTGGATTCTTCTCGTGGAATGCAATGTGTTCCAAGGCAGGTCCATGACATTTTTCGCATTCGACACCCAGGATAAGGTTAGCTTTGGAAAACTCATCGGCTTTGGAATCTTTATTGGTTGTCTCCTGAAAATAGGTTGAATGACATTCCAGGCACCGGGAGGTGATGGTACGGTTAAAGTCCGCCTTGCGGGAGTAGCCCGGGCTGATGGTCCATTCATTGGTTTCGGAGAACCAGGTCAACGGCAATTGGAACAGATAATTTTGAAACCAGTAGATGCTTGTCTGGCCCCGTTTTCCTGATCCCACCACCATGTTGAAAGGTCTTGAGAGTTTGGGAACGCCGTATGAGTAAGCTGTCTGATAGAAACTATCCTGTTTTCTCTCCGCGGCGATGAAAAGATGGTCGTTGATAAAGAACTTATTGGCGCTATCGAAATCACCTTTTAGCGTTTGCTGATTCGCCGGAGTGGAGGTCAAATGATGAAAAGACTGCAAATGCTCTTTATAAATAGCTGCATGGCACCGGGCGCAGCTTTGTGAGCCTGCAAATCGCTGTTGTTCGGGGGTATTTGCATGCGCCTGTTCATGTTGGGAGCAATTTTCAAGCGACAAGCCGAAAATGGCTGTTGTTATAAGTCCTGCAACAAAATAATATTTTCGGAAGGTGATCATTTTTCAAAAAAAAGAGCACTGCAATGCGTGCTCTTTTTCAGAAGGGTTTTTAAATGCTATTGCTTGTTGGTATACAACGCCTTAACTTCATCGGCTTTTAAAGCGGTGCCATATAGTCTGAATTGGTCAATTGCATTACCGGCTTCCCAGTTTTGGCCCCAGCCCATATTCGGGATATTACTGTTCCCTGCAACATCAAATTCGGTGATCTTGCTATTATCCATATTCGCAGCGCCGTGTGACCCCCAGGACTGTGTATTTGGATTGGCAGTGCCATCGACATATAATGTCATAATCGATGTGCCTGCATCGTACACGAAAGCGAGGTGATGCCACTGATTGTCCATTATGCCATGAACCGCGTTGGCGCCGATCCACTGAAACCAGTTATCGCTGACATTGGCATCGACAACATCAATTTTTATGGCTGCCGAATCGTTGTTTGAACCCCAGTCAAATAATCCAAACATAGAAGCACCGGCCCAATAACCATTTGAAGAAGCAAAGCAGAAAAAGAAGGCTGAATTGCCTTTTGGTATGCCGTTACGTTTTTCCCATAGGGAAATTGTAAAACTGCCTGCTGTTGAGATGAAATCATTTGCACCGGCGTATTTTATAAAATCAGTGCCATTACCTATAATGGCTTTCCCTGAGACGCCGTCTCCGGATTGCAGCGGGTTGTTAGAGGGAAAGTCCGCACGAATGCTGTCGACGGCGTTCATTAATGCGTTGGAAGTTGTGCCGTCAAATGCTGCATAAAATTTTAGTGGCCCGCCTGGAGGATTGGCGTCCTTGGGATAATCGCCCAAGGCGGGGCGGGTCATCTTTTGGCAGCTGACGACCAAAATACATAGGCCCAACAAGGGGAAGATCTGGCTATATTTATTAATATTTTTCATATTCTTAATTTTTTGGATTACACAAAATCACTAAGCTCTTCAGCTCTCCATGCCTTTATGGATAATTCGGATTTTGTGTCAATTTGCCTAAGAATTGATCGATAATGGGTTGGGGGATTGGGTATAATGCGTTCTTCGGCTGGTAACCCAGGCTGCCCAAAACTGCCGGAGCATCGCCCCACCGAACCAGGTCATAGAAGCGGTAGCCTTCCATGGCGAATTCCCAACGGCGTTCGTTCTTTATTGCTTGACGCATCTGGGCCTGGGTTGAATAGGCGATATGTGGTAGTACTTTTGTCGGGTCACCACCATTTCTCGCTCTTGACCTAATTTTTTCCAGCATTTGCTCAGCCGTAGCGCCATCGCCCGTCTCGTTGGATGCCTCGGCCAGCATCAGGATCACATCGGCATAGCGTAAGATCCTATGGTCGATCCAGTCTGCCCCACCGGAACTACCAATTTGTCCAGTGAACGATCTCATTTGCGGATCGGAATATACTTTTTTGTTCCAGTATTTCTGGTCGAGCAAGACACCGGGGTTATAGGCGGGAAGGGTGTTCCCATAGCCGCCTGTTGCGGTACCGCCATCGTATCTGCCGGAGAACAGGATGGTCATATCCCTTCTTGGGTCTGTGGCCGAGTCCCAGGCGTTCACAAGGTTTTGGGTAGGCGTATTCCAGCCCCATCCCAGATTCCAATCCACGCTTGCTCCACCTTGGCGGACATTTTGAGAGGTACCCCACTGGGTACCGATCCAAGGCGTTTGGTTTGGCCCGACATAATTAATATTTTCCCAAATTGATTCGGGGCCAACCTTACCGGCACCATTCAACCCGTCCTTCCAGATATTTGTAAATGGGGAATCAAGCTTGTATTGACCCGAACTGATTACCTGGTTGCAAAGGCCTATTACTCTCGACCAATTTCCACGGAATAAATAGGTCTGCGCCCACAGGGTGTTTGCCGCACCAGAAGTCAATCTACCTAGGTTCGAGTTGCCGGTGGCGGTAGCCCAGGTGACGGGTAAATACTGGGAGGCGATGGTCAGGTCGGAATCAATCAATGCATAGATCTGCCCGGGTTGGGCATTTGGCACGATCTGCTGGTTGGGGGAAGTGTAATAAAAGTTCTCGAGCGGCAGGTACGTTTCTCCATATGCTTTTACCAGCTCGAAGTAGGAGTAAGCCCTGAAAAAGCAAGCCTCGCCGATATTTCTTTTAGACCCCTCGTCCGTTGGCTTAACCGAATCAGCGTCGTGAATGATCTCGTTGGCCAATTGGATCAAATTGAAGTGATCGCCCCAGTATGCGTTGGTCGCCCAGTCATTCTTTGTGTATTGGAATGTTTCAAATTCCGCATTGATCTCTGCGCCGTCCGAAATGCTACTGCCCTTCTGGGCGTCGTCGTCCCTTATCGAATGAAAATCCAGCCAGGCGAGTGTACTGAATCCGGCATCACCACGTAACGCGGAATAGAGTCCGAGCGCCTTCTTTTCAAAAGCTCCACTGCCAGAGCCCAGGTCGTCTGCGGTGGCGGATAAGGGTTTCCTGTCCAGGAATTTTGTACAGCCGTCCAGCAGCATGGCAATTCCTGCGAATGCCATCAAGGCTGTAAATATTTTTATTTTATTTTTCATAATGGACAATTTTCAATTTTAGAATGTTACACTAAGTCCGGCAGATAGGATACGGGGGATTGCTCCGCCGCCCTGGTCAATACCAAATTGCAAGGGGTTGGGCGGGAAGGTGGTAGCGGCCGCTGAAAGAGTATTGCCAGATTGCAAGGTGCTATACTGCGTGAAGCCGCCAAATTCCGGCGTATAACCTGAATTATTCTTCCAGGTTATCAGATTCTGCGCGTTGAGGTAGACACGTAACGCCTTTATCGGTGATGTCTTGGAAAATACATGTTGAGGAACTGTATACGCAATTTGAAGATTACGGATACGGGCATAAGAACCATTCTCGATGCTGTAGGTCGATCCTACGTAATTCGCCCGATCCCCCTGGCTCAGCAGCGGCGTCCAGTTCGAGGTGCCGGGGCCATGCCATGCATCCAGCTGGAATCCGGCATAGTTTACCCGCTGGTAAGGCGCCTCGAGGGAACCCCAGGCGCGAAAGATCTTATTCCCCCATACACCGCCTATGTCGACTCCCAGACTAAATGCCTTATAGTTCACATTAAGTGAGGCGCCGTATGTAAACTTCGGAGAGGGGTTGCCGATATAAGTCCTGTCTTTTGAATCGATGACCCCATCCGGCTTGCCGGTGGCGGGGTCGGGAAGGTCTGCATATATCAAATCTCCGGGTCGAATCTGGCCTAAAGAGGATTGAACGGGTGATGCCAGGATCTGCGCATAGCTTTGGAATACGCCTTTTGCGATATATCCATAAAACTCGCCGACAGGCTGCCCGACAATCGTACGGCTGTCCTGCTCGCCATTGTTCTGGCTTGTCTGATCAATGTACGTGAAAGAAGGATCGCTGAAGGCAAGGACCTTATTTTGAATAAAGGTGATATTGCCGGCAAGACTTATGCTAAGATCACGGCTGACGGGCTGATTCCAGGAAGCGCTAAATTCCTGTCCTTTATTTTCAATATCGACCAGATTCTCCAGCTTATTGACTCCGGCGATATAATACAGCCCCATTGCGCCATCCGTCTTACGTCTGAAATAGGTAGCCTCAAAATGCAGCCGGCGCTGGAATGCTTCCAGTTCGACGCCAAATTCATATTGGTGGACGGTTTCCCAGTGCAGGTCAGGGTTCGCAATATAGGCTTTGCCATAAGTGGTATTTGTAATAAACCCAGCACCGCCATAACCAGTAGTAGGATCAGGTAGAGGCCAAACAGTTTGACCACTTGAATTTAATCCCGGATAAGATGGGTAATAAACCCCTGTGGGCACTGCCTGATCGCCCAGGGTACCTGCCGAGCCCTTGAGCTTTAAGAAGTCAAAGGTCTTCTGTCCTGCCATAAAACTCTCCCGGGTCAGTTCCCATGCTGCACCGACTGTCCAATAGGTACCCCATTGGTGTGCCGGTAAAAAGCTGGAGGAGCCATCCCGCCTGATGGAGGCATTCAGGTAATATTTCTGATCATAATTGTATAATGCTCTTCCAAAGAAACCTGCCGTATAGTTAGGCTCGTAATTATAGGAGTATGTTTTAGTGGGATCATTGGTTACTTCGCTGTAAGGCCATGCGCTGGGATACCAAAACCTTTTATTAAATGGAATAGGTTGCGAATTATCGGGTGTCACTACCCACATCTGATTGTAATTTATCTGATGGGAATAGGTTGTGGCCCCTGCAATGACGGTCAGATTATGATTCTGGAAGCTATTCTTGTAAGTTAACAGATTATCGGTCTGTGCATTTCTCAGGCTCGTCAGTCCCTGCACCAGTTTTGTTTGCGCATTTATTACGACTGGAGAGCCATCTTTTGGATCATAGCCATAAAAAAGAGGAGTATATTGGCGATGGTTTTCATTAGAAAAATCACCGTATACGGCGCTGCGGAATGTAAGGTGCTTCATCAGATTAATCTCGGCATAGACGCTTCCCACATAGCGATACAGGATATCGATATTATAGATCCTGTTCTGCATGTCTATGAAAGGGTTTTGAACGCCAGAGTTTTGCAAAGCTGAATAGGTAGTAGAGTATAGGTTTTGGGTAATCGTGTCGTTCCCATACAAATTTTGAACCTTATATGGTTTTGTCTTTGCAGAGACCTGAGGCATGACCTGACGGGCCAGGCCCAATACACCCGTAGCATCGTAAGGCAGATCTTCACGCATCGCCGTAAAGTTGACACCCACCTTTAACCATCTATTGATCTTGCATTCATCATTGATCGTAGCGGTGATCCTTTTCAGCTGCTCTTTTACTACCATACCCTGATCCAAGGTATAGCCAATGCTGAAGTTGAATTTGTTGTTATCCGTTGAATTTGCAATGGAAAGGTTATTAGCAGTCTGAATACCTTTCCGGGTCACGGCATCAATCCAGTCAGTGTTGTTTTGCAAATCAGGAAGCGTAACATAGCCGTTATTCGTTACACCGTTATTTGCATTTTCCTCTGCAAACAGGGTATTGAATTGACTGGCGTTTGCTAATTTGATCTTATTCACCAGTTGTTTGAAGCCGGTGCTGGTGGAAAAAGTAAAGAAGGATTGACCTGCCTTGGCTCTTTTCGTCGTAATGATGATAACTCCATTCGCACCCTGATTACCGAAGATGGCGAGGGAAGAGGGATCTTTCAGTACTTCCATGGATTCGATATCCTGCGGGTTGACATAGTTGATATCATATGTAAATACTCCGTCTACGACATACAGCGGAGAAATGCTGGCGATACTTCCTGTGCCACGTATGCGGATATCGGGGGTTTGCCCGGGAGTACCGTTGTTAACAACATACAAACCGGCGACTTTGCTTTGCAGGCTGGCTACGGGGTTTGTATTGGGTTTGTCGGCTATCTCCTTGCCCTCGATCTTTACGATGGAGCCGGTGAGATCGCGTTTGGTGGCCTGGCCATAACCGATGACTACGACTTCGTCCATGGTCTTTTTGGCCGTCGTTAATTTAACATTGATGACAGACTGGTTGTTGATGGCTACTTCCTGGGTCTCGTAGCCGATGTAGGAGATGACCAGCCGGCCCTTTTCCGGTACGGTGAGTGTAAAGTTGCCGTTGTTGTCCGTAGATGTGCCATTCGATGTTCCTTTGACGGTGATGGAGACGCCGGACAAGGGTTCGCCATTCTCCCCGGTGATCTTACCGGTGATCTTGATGTCCTGGGCCTCGGGAGAGCTGGATACTACGACAATAAGGTTGTTTTCCAACATTTTGAAGGTAAGATCGGTACCGGTGAACATGTTGTTTAATACGTCCCTGATTCCCAGATCTTTAACGTCTATATTGATCTTCTTATGAATAGTATTCAGGCGGCTGTTGTAAAGAAATCGGTAGACGCCTTGTTTTTCTATCGAGTTAAGAGCCTTCGATATCTCTACTTGCCTCAAGTTGAGGGATAGCCTCTCCTGCCCGTTGACCTTGGCCGACACCTGCATCGTGGCTACAAGTATCAGTAGAAAGGTGAGTTTCATAAACAAAAGAGCTTTTTTTACGGCATGAGGACTCACGCCCCCAATCGTTAGCATTTTTTTCATACTTTTAAACTTGTGGGTTATAATAAAGAGTGAAACCGGCGTTGCTGTCCCAAAAATGCATTCCCGGATTTCCGATGTAACCTTAGCGGGGAATGCGCCAACATTTCCCGCTTCTTTTTTACCTATGTGCTGTTATTCATTTGTTTGTAGTAGGATTTAATTTAATCATATCAGTTATTGAATGGTGATCTGGTTACCTTCGACGCTGTAATTGAAATTAGCGGTCAGCTTCAATGCATCCAGGGCCTGCAGAACTGTTTCATTTTCAAAGATGCCGGTGAAGCGTAAATTCTCTTTTTCAGGGCTATTGAACCGGATGGTGACTCCATACCATCTTTCCATCGACCCGGCCAGGCTGCTGAATTCTTCGTCCTGGAAGATCAGCTTGTTATCCACCCAGGAGGTCTCGATCATAGCTCCGGAGCGATGTTCATATGTCGGCTTGCTGATGACAACCAGGGAGCTGTTGTCCGGGTGATCGTGATGGCGGAGTTCTTCTCCTTTATCCAGTTTCACACTGTCGTCGTTGTTAACGACCAGCTTTTCATTGGGCTTCAGCACGATCTTATCACTGGGCCGGTTGTGGATGGAGACTTCGATGCTGCCATGGATGAGGGTGGTTTCCGTGGTCCTGTCGCTGGGATAAGATTTTACGTTGAAGCTGGTGCCCAGCACCCGTATATCAATACTGGCGGTGTGGATGACGAAGGGCTTGCTGGCATTGGGCGCTACGTCGAAAAAGGCTTCCCCTGTAAGAGTAACGGCACGCTGGGTGACGCCAAAGTTCTTTTCATAATTGATGCGGCTGCCGGCATTGAGCCAGACGACGGTGCCATCGGGCAGGGTGAGATGCGTGCGTGAGCCGTTGCCGGTGAATATTTCGTTGCCGGCCAGGGCAGGGGTTACGGCCGTGGGGGCCGCAGTATGGGGTGGAGGGGTATTGGTAAGAGTATAGAGGCTTGTAATAATGATGGCGGCAATGAGCGTGGCGGCTGCCAGGAAAAGCATGGTGCGCCGGGGTCCGCGATGCCGTTCCGGAGCGGAATATACATTGGCATCGTCGGCTGTGACGGCGAGCGTGAGGGCGGCAGCGGGCACCTGGGTATAGTCTATCTTCAGGTCCTGCATACGGTCGAGGTGACGGGAAAAGGCTTCTTCGGCATTGTGTAGTTCCTGCGGATCGGAAGGGTTCCAGAGATCGGAAATGGTCTGAAGAGGATAATGTAATTCAGGGTTCTGTCTAAGCAGCTCTTCCAGTTCGCCAAGTTCCTTGGGAGTCGCCTCTCCTGTGAGCTTTTTAGCGATGAGATTCCAGGTGTATTGTTTGTGTTCTTGTCCCATTAGTGTAGTACGTACATGGTAGGGACAGGCATTTTCAAAAAAACCCCCAAAAAAAATTTAAATTTTTTTAACATTTTTAACGGGTGGATTTTTCACGCTTGATTACCAGCAGATTAGGATGCCTGGTGCGCTGTAGCTATCGGGGGTGTTTTATCGAGGAGGATAGGGTCTTCTGAATGTCGAAGCTGACGGCGGTGCCGATTTTATGCAATGCGATGGCCAGCTGATTTTCAACTGTCTTTATGGATATATTCAATACTTCCGCCACTTCTTTGTATTTGAGCCCGTCTTCTTTTGCCAGCTTGAAGATCATTTTGCATTTGGGAGGGAGCTGGTCGATAGCCTTTTGTATACGGGTGAGCATATCGGCGGTGATCAATAGCTGTTCGGGGTCGAAGTAGAGGCTGGTGAAGTTGTTTTGTAATTCTTCGAGGTGATTGGTTGCTGCGCTACGTTTTTGCTTGTCGAGGTAATTGAAGGCATGATTGCGGGTGGAGACATAGAGGTAGAGTTTCAGGTTCTCTATTTTTTCCAGCTCTTTCCGTTTTTCCCAGACTTTGATAAATACGTCGGAGATGATCTCTTCGGCGGGTTCTTTTGATTTGACCAGGGTTTTTGCAAACTGGAACAGGTAGGAATATAAGGAGGTGAACAGTTCTTTATACGCCTGCTGATCGTCGAATCGGGCGATCCGGGTTTGCAATGTTTGAATGGTATTAGCGGTAATCATCTGGCAAAGCAAGTCAGCCTAACATGCTCAATCTTTAGCAATAATAAGATTTTCTCCTTATTTGGACAGTATCTTTTACATGTTTGCTGCACCGACGGCGTGTGCTTTGTCCTGCTGGGTCAAAAGGAGGTTGAGCGGCGGATGACCCGGGGTGGAGAGCGGGAAACCGAGGGTGCGGACGGGCCGGCCTGGCAGCAAAGAGGGCGGATTTATTTTCGGACTTAGCTTAATTTTTTATACTTTTGCAGCCGCCGGTTTTGGCAGGACCCTTAGCTCAGCCGGTTAGAGCATCTGACTCATAATCAGAGGGTCGCTGGTTCGAGCCCAGCAGGGTCCACAAGAATGAGCACCTGGGAAATATGGCCCCCGGGTGCTTTTTTTTGAAGTATGATCTAATAGTTAAAGGTTATATATACCGTGCCATTTAGACCGGGATCAAAGGGATAGAGGTTGGTAGCGGTTCCCTGGATGACCCGTCCCTTAGAGTCCGTAGTCCAGTTGAATCTCGCAATGTTACCCTGGCCATCATTTAAAGAAGAGGGCAGACCCCTCGAAATAAAGTCTACAGGCAATCCGTAGGATGGGGATATGCCAATGAGCCCGCCGTAAAATATAGGTGCATAAGTGCGTGCGATCGCAGTATTCTGTAAAGGATTAGGTACAGAAGAATAGGTATAGATTTTCCCATAACTCCTGGCAAGGTTCCCATTCTCAATGATCATTAATGGAAGACCGTGGATAGGGAGTGGGGACCCGGGAATTTTCTCCATGAACAATACAGTATCACCCGAATAAGCATACAGGGAGGACGTACTATTGGGAATGTCAAAAGTGTCGGCTGTCAGCCGGTTTTGCGCATCATAAACAAAGCCTGCCTTTTCATGCAATACCATCAGGTTGCTGGCTGAAGAGTTATAATTGCTGTCCGTAAGAGAATACGAATCTGGAAGATTAGCGCTTCCAGAATAACTAAAAGCAAAGATGCGCGTCTCATAGCTAACTCCTGCGACTCCGCCGGAAACAATCGAATCGATGGCCTTATCAGTATAGGAAAGCAGCCGGCCGTCACTGCCATAATCAAAGGTTTGAATGTTAAGGGTACGGTAAGTGGCAGCTGTGGGGTTGTACACCACAATGGTTTTCAACGATACGCTTCGTTGTACATTATCTGAATTGCTTTTCTTACAGCTATACAGGGCTAATATGCCCAAGAGGATAAGTAAGGTGTACTTCATGGCTCAAACCTATAAAAAAACAAGCGTCCTTGCAAACCCGATGAAAGACAGGGTTGGCGTCCTGTCTCTGAAGGGCGGGAGGACCAATGAGCCTATAGCCGACCTGCTGCCCGAACTTCAGCTTATAACTGAATATTGCCGGCCCGGAATGTATAGTGCAGGCCGCTGTCGGCCTGGGCCCAGCAGGACTACGTCACCTGTACCAATATCGATAGATAACTGTTTATAGTATACTTTTCCAGCAAGCCGGTGCGTTATTTCCGCACATCATTACATTGCAGGGATATGTCACACAGCCATTATCGAGACGGGAATGCCCTGGCCGCAGGTGATCGACCACGATGAGCATAATGGTAAGCTGGCGGAATATTACGCGCCCGATCACATTCCCATCAATATTTTGCCGGACCCTTCAGGCAGGATACCTGGCAATGAGCTCTCCATAGAAGAAATCGAAAAGCTGCTTCTGGCAGATGGACATGCCGGTGGGCCCTGGTAAATGATCCTATTCAGTGCGCAATGACTTTATTGGATTGGCAATAGCAGCCCGGATGGCCTGATAGCTTACGGTCAGCAAGGACAATAGTATTGCCGCGGCGCCGGCCAGAACGAATATCCACCATTGCAGGTCCACACGATAGCTGAAGTTATTCAACCATGTATGCATGATATACCATGCGATGGGTGTTGCGATCAGGATGGCAAGCGCCACCAATGCCAGGAAATCCTTCGTCAGCAGCATGGCAATGCGTAATACGGAGGCGCCCAGCACTTTGCGCACACCTATCTCTTTCACCCTGTTGCTGGTCATATAGGCGGCCAGTCCAAACAGTCCGAGACAGGATATAAAGATCGTGAGGGAGCTGAACAGACCGGTGAGGGACGCGACGCGCTGCCCGTCCTCGAACTTCAGTTCATAATCTTTGTCGGCAAAGTGATATTCGAATGGGTAGTTAGGGTTGTATTGCTTAAAGAGCTTTTCCATATAGCGCATGTTCCTCTCTGTGTTACCAGCGGCCATCCGGATATTGATGACATTGAAGTATCCTCCCTTGGCGCCCTCTATAATGAGGGGTTTTGTATGCTGGTATGGCGACCCTATTACGAAATCCTTTATTACCCCCACTACATGGTAGGTGAGCCCGTTGTCTTCCTTTACCAGCTGGCCGATGGGATCCTTGAACCCCATTGCCTTTGCAGCCGACTCGTTCAACAGCATAGCAGTCGAGTCGGTAGGATAGCTTGCCAGGTCCATATCCCGGCCCCGGACCAGCTGAAATCCGGCCGTCTTTACCAGTCCTTCATCTTCGCTGAGCACGTCGAAGTCTATTTTATCACCGACACGCCGCCCCTGCCATTGGAAGCCCCAGCTGTCATTGCCGCCGTTGGTCACTGAAAGGTTTGACCGGGCAACGTTCGTAGCGACGCCGGATGAAAGCAGGGCCGACTTTATAGCGGAGAAGTTCTTATTAATGTCTCCCGTGGTCCAATGATAAAGCAGCTGGCTGTGGTCGTAGCCTGTCTGGCGCTCCTGTGCATACCGGATCTGCTGTACTACGACAAGGGTGCAGATAACGAGTATGATAGCAAAGCTAAACTGCACGACCACCAGGACTTTCCGGGGACCCGTCCCCGCGCGGGCTTTTTTGAATACGCCTTTCAATACTTTGACGGGCTGAAAAGAAGAAAGGAAAAAGGCGGGATAGCTGCCGGCAATAATCCCGGTCAGCAGGATAAAGGCCAGGGCTGACAGCCAGAAAGAAATGCTGCCATAAGGTATTGTCAGCTGTTTTTGCACGAGAGTATCAAAGGCGGGCAGGGACCATTGCACCAGCGGATAGGCAAGCATGGCAGCAAGAAATGCGATGAGAATGGACTCGCCCATAAATTGAAGGATCAGTGACCTTCTGCGTGCTCCGGCTACTTTACGGATACCCACCTCCCTGGCCCGGCGCTCGCTGCGGGCGGTGCTCAGGTTCATGAAATTGATACAGGCTATCAGCAGGATAAAGGCTGCAATGACGCCGAAAAGGCGAACCACGCTGATACGCCCTCCTGTTACCTTTCCGTTTTCAAAGTCGGAATAGAGACGCCATTTGCTCATGGGATGGAGGAATACTTCCTCTTGTTCGACACCATTGCTGTGTCTGATGGTAATGTCCTTTATTTTACTATCCACGGCAGCCTCGGTTGCGCCGGGTTTTAGAAGCACATAGTTGCTTACAGAGTTATTGCCCCAATACTGGTCATTTTGTCCCGTCTTTTTCATATAATCCCAGGGCAAAAGATATTCGAAATCAAAGGTGCTGTTGGGAGGAAGGTCTTTCAGGATACCTGTGACAGTGAAATTATCCATGTCGATGCGGATGGTCTTGTTCATGGGGTCTTCACTGCCGAACATCTTTTTAGCCATCTCTTCCGTGATCACGATGGAATAGAGATCGTTCAGGGCCGTGGCGGGGTCGCCTTTTGTCATGGGGAAGGAGAACATGGTCAGGAAGGATGGGTCAACCACGTGGGCATGTGTGGAAACCTTTTTTTCTCCCACGCTGGTGACGTACCAGCGGTCATTGACCCGGGTATTGTCGGCAATCTCCGGGAACTCCTGTTTCAGAGTGGGGCCGAGGATCTTGGGAGTGCTGTTCCAACATTGCAGCTTGCCGTCAAAAATGCCGCGGTTCCAGCATTGGTACAGGCGGTCTTTGTTTTTATGAAAGCTGTCATAGTTCAGCTCGTTCTGTATCCACAATAATATCAATACGGCGCTGGCCATACCGATAGCGAGTCCTGTGATGTTGATAAATGAAAAGCCTTTGCTGCGCAAAAGGTTCCTCCAGGCTATTTTGAGATACTGCATATGGAATGTTGATACTATTGCTGCGACCAAGAGAATGCCAGATTGCTATTGGATTGAGGCTTAGCTATTTAGGAGTTGGGAGAGTCCTGTTACTGCACGATTTTGATACGGCGGTTGTGTCATTTGAGCCAGTGCCCGCGCAGCCGCAGGTCGTCGAGGGGTCTGTCATAGGAAGCTTTGAATTTTGTAGGTTTGAGAGAAATAATTCTTCTATGCGGGCGGTCCACTTACTGATCAAAGGAAGGGTGCAGGGCGTGTTTTACCGTGCCAGCGCCAAAGCGGCAGCAGAAAGGCTACATATCACAGGGTGGGTAAAAAATACGCCGGAAGGCCATGTAGAGGTTTTGGCCTGTGGCGAGGAAGGGAACCTGCGGCAATTTGTGGAGTGGTGCAGGAGAGGGCCTGAGCAGGCTGTGGTCTCAGATGTGACCGAGCTGCCCGAAAAGCCTGCAGGTGATGCCATCAAAGGGTTTAGCATTGTCAGATAGCGGGCTATAAGGGCGACGCTGACCCCGGTCGGTATGGTATATCCAAAATAAATGATAGTTTCGCGCCTGCAAAACAGCATACGTGGCATTATCATTACCGGCAAAAAAATCCTTTCTTATCTGGATTTGCATCCTCTTTTGTCTGCTGCCTTTTATCATACTGTCCTTTTTCAATTTCATTGCTTATGACGACTATGAGGCTGTAGACAATTTTAGCAAACACGGATTCTTCCAGGCACAACAGCTGGTGTATGCTCATTGGGAAGGCCGCTTTACAGCCACCTTTTTATGCGGGGTCTTCGTAAGGCTCGGCATTCTTACCCATTATTATTTTCTTGTCTTTTTGTCGTTTGCCTTGTTGACATGGGGAGCCATCTTTTTCTTTTTACAGTCGGTGAATTCCCGATGTCTGCATGGAGCTTTTTCGAAACGGGCCGTCGTGCAGGCAAGCCTGATCCTGCTGGTCATGGACATTTATGTGATGGTGGAAATATCTTCAGGTATCTATTGGTTCAGTCCGGCTGCCGTATATCAGACTGGTTTTATCCTCTTTTTGCTACTTGCAGGGTGTCTGGTACGCCGGCTGTCGGCGGGGGCGGGATCTGACAGGACGCTGGCTAACCGCTGGTGGGCAAGTGACGTTGTCATCGTTCTTTTATGTGTCCTGGTCAGCGGCTGCAATGAGACCATAAGTATCGCGCTGGCCTGCTTTTTTCTCTTCCTGATGGGTATCTATCGCCGTTATGGCATTCCTGTTCCCTTTTCACTATTCGTGTACCTGGGGGCAGTGTTGCTGACAGGAGTGATCATTCTGCTTACTTCCGGCATTTTGACCTACCGGCTGGAGTTCATGCATGGCCATGCAGGATACGGAGGCGTGCTGGCTATCCTTTTGTTCAGGGAAATTTCCATCTTTTATTACATTTTAAAAGAGCCCTTGTTCTGGGCTTGTGCGGGCGCCAGTTTTATCGTGGGAATGCAGGTGGCCACTATGCCAGCCCTCTCTGTTACTGTATCAGCCCTGAGGAGCAGACGTTTTTTTATTCAGGGTATTTTAATGGTCGTGCTGCTGGTGTTTCTGGCCATCGCTCCGATACTTATTGTCACGCATGGTTCCATTCCCGAGCGAGCTCTCAATGGCATGACGTCCCTGGCGTCCTTTGGGCTGCTGGGGATGATATTTTTACTGGGCCTCGGCAGTCCATTTTTGGCCGATATCGTGCTTCCCATGAAAAATCTTTCCACCCTGGTCGTCGTTGGGATTATCTGCGGCCTGCTGGCCAGCTACCACTATAAAGAAGCCTGGAAAAATGTCATTACGGGGTATTTCTATCATGCTATTCAAATGGACAGACGGAAGATACTGGAGACGGCCCATGCGCATCATGAACGGGTTGCAATAGTTCCTCCGTATGCGATGGCTTTGGAGAAGAAGGTGCGAGAAGTATTTCCTCACGGAGCTCCGGCAACCTTGCAGCATTGGCTGGAAGAGCGGCCCAGTTTGATCAGTTTTGACAACGAGGCGGAAGACCCCCGCAATTTCCTGCTGCCCCACTATCACCTGGACAGCATTTTGGTACAGCCGCGGCCATAGAGGCCGGGGCTCCGGCACATGGTCTTTTGGCCGGCTAAGTTCCCGTTGGATTTGAGAGGGATAAAGTAAAAAAGGCATATCTTGCGCTCCATTCAAAATCGGCCGGAAGCCCATTGTTTCTTTAACCTTTTATTAACCCCAAGGAGAATACATTTGTGCACCGGACCCAGGGTCCGTTTTTGTCAAATAATCGGGACGGGCGGGGCCCTTAGCCGAAACCATATATACGACATTATGATGAAGCATTTTGTTACTGCAATAGCTTTACTGGCCACTACTGCTGCTTTCGCTCAAAAAAAAGATTCCGTAACTACTAGCATTGTTAAGCCGGCGACTCCTGCTGCTACCAGTCCTGCCAAAAAGGATTGGAGTAAGGTGACCCTGGGCAGGCGGGCCAACGACCACTTCATGTTCCAGCTGGGATATGATAACTGGGCCCAGGCGCCGGACAGTGTTCATATACAAGGGTTCAACCGGAGCGCCAACTTCTACTTCATGTTTGACTTCCCTTTCAAAACGGACCCTCGTTTCAGCGTAGGCGCTGGTCTTGGCATAGGGACAAGCAATATCTTCTTTCATCAGCAGCGGGTACGTATAGCTGAAAATAATCCCACGCTGGCCTTCTCCGATGAGAGCCAGACGGACCATTTCAAGAAGTTCAAGCTGGTGACCGCCTACCTGGAGGCGCCAATCGAGCTGCGGTTTGCCCTGGATCCCGAGAATACCAATTCCTCATGGAAATTCGCTGCCGGCGCCAAGATCGGTCTCATGCTGAGCGCCCACACAAAGGGCAAGACCCGTCAGAACAGCTTCGGTCAGACCATCGGGAACTATACAGAGAAAGAAAGCTCCAAACAATATTTCAATACCACCAAGCTGGCGGTCACGGCCCGGATCAGCAAGGGGCCAATCGGCATTTTTGGTCAATACCAGGTTAACAGCCTGATCAAGACTAATTACGGTCCGGCGGTATTCCCCTACTCCTTTGGTATTATGTTGAGTGGTTTATAACCAGGAACCGCCGGAAGCGGTTCGTCCAGGACCGGAGGTCCCGACCGAGGAGGAGCGTGACGAAGCAGTTCCGACGAAGGCCTCAGATAGAACCGAGCAATTGCGAAGGTTCTGATCAAGGAGGACCGTGACAAAGCAGGTCCGAACGAAGACCCGATATGCGGGAATTGGACTATTTTTCGTGCGAGGCCAATTCCTGCACTTTAATTAGCACCCTATATCTTTAAAACGCCCCTTCCGGGGCGTTTTTGCTATTTTTGCGGTCCATGATAGATAAGAAGAACAGTATTCAAAAGGCGGAACGGGCTGTGCTGGTGGGTTTGATCCATAAAACGCAAACGGAAGAGCAATCCAAAGAGTACCTGGACGAGCTGGCCTTTCTGGCAGAGACGGCGGGGGCTGTGACGTTGAGGCGGTTTTCCCAAAAGCTGGAACATCCTGATAGTAAGACCTTTGTAGGCAAGGGCAAGCTGGAGGAGATCAAAACCTATATCCAGCTGAAAGCTATACAGGTCGTCATTTTTGACGATGAGCTGTCGGGGTCGCAGATCTCCAACATCGAAAAGATACTGGATACGAAGACTATCGACCGCAGTGATCTGATCCTTGATATTTTCGCCGGTCGGGCGAAGACGGCCCAGGCCAAGCTGCAGGTGGAACTAGCTCAATATCAATATCTTCTGCCACGACTTCGGGGTATGTGGAAACACTTGGAACGGTTGGGTGGCGGTATTGGTACGAGGGGACCGGGTGAAACGGAGATCGAGACGGATCGCCGTATCGTAAAGGACAAGATATCGCTGCTTCGCAAGCGGCTGAAAGAGATTGACAAGCAGGCGTTTACACAACGCAAGGACCGGGGTGAATTCATCCGGGTGGCCCTGGTGGGGTATACCAATGTAGGTAAATCCACGCTGATGAATGTATTGAGCAAGAGCGATGTCTTTGCGGAGAACAAGCTTTTTGCTACGCTGGACACTACTACCCGAAAGGTCGTTTTTGAGGCTACTCCCTTTTTATTGAGCGATACGGTCGGATTTATCCGGAAGCTGCCGCATCACCTGGTGGAGAGTTTTAAAAGCACGCTGGATGAGGTCCGCGAGGCGGATATATTGCTGCATGTGGTCGACGTATCCCATGCGGGCTATGAAGAGCAGTATGGGGTGGTGAATAAGACGCTGCAGGAGCTGAATGCCTTTGAAAAGCCGATATTGGTGATCTTTAATAAGATCGACCAGTATGAGAAGCATGTTTTTGATCCCTGGCTGGAGGAAGGGGTGAAGCAGGAGATCATGTCCGAGCTGCGTGAGCGGTGGGAAAGGGAGACGGGTGGCAATGCGGTATTTATCTCGGCTACGGAAAAAAGGAATATCGATACTTTACGGCAAACGATCCTGGAAAAAGTACGGGAAATGTACCGGGCACGTTATCCTTATAAAACTGAATATAATTTCTGATGGGGGCTAAAAAATATGCATGGCATAAGGTAGCGGCTGACGCCGCGGAATTACAGTGGATGCCGGGTGAGATTGCCGAGGTAGCGGTGGATGGGAAAAATATTTGTGTTGCGCGATGGGGAGATCAGTGGTTTGGGTTTTCAAATACTTGTCCGCATGCCGGAGCGCCGATGACGGATGCCTATGTGTCGGGCGGGTGTCAGGTAGTTTGCCCGGTGCATCAGCTGAAGTTCAACCTGAAAAATGGGGGGAGGGATGTGAATGGGGAAGGCTATACGCTCAGGACATATCCTGTGGAGGTAAGGGAGGATGGGATCTATGTGGGGATGGAGGAGGCTGGGAAGGGGTTTTTTAGTAAGTGGTTCTAGGCAACCGTCCGATCGCCGGCGGGCAGTCAGTGAGTCTATCGTCCGATCCAAAAAATGCTGTAAATTTTTCGATCCCAAGGTTTTTTGATAGGGTAAATTCCCGTATTTTTGCAGCCCCTTTTGGGGATTTTCCTCCTTAGCTCAGTTGGTTAGAGCATCTGACTGTTAATCAGAGGGTCGTTGGTTCAAGTCCAACAGGGGGAGCGAAATTTAAAACCTGGCAGTAATGCCAGGTTTTTTGTTTATATGATGAATGGCTCCAGTTTTCAACATCCACCTTTGCTGCGTATGGCATAGATCACGTTGCCTGAAACAAATATATTGAAGGTCTTCTTTTGTACAGAAGGAAGTAATAATTTCCATGTTTTTCCCTTGTCTGACGATTTGAAAATGCCGTGAGGATGAGTACAAATTAAGTCTTCGCCAACCTGGATAATTGAAGCTATGAAGGCTTGCGCACGAAGCCGATCATTAATGCGATCATTCCAGGTTCGCCCTATTGAATCAATAACAACTTTGTTCTGAAGGCTGGAATGAATAGACTGCCAGGTTTTACCGCCGTCGTAAGATGTACTTAGCCTACTGGTACTCGGCGAATTCCGCTCTGTATTAGAAGTGATAGCAGCGAATCCACCTTTGATCGGTTTTACATCCCAAGCCACACTGTCCTCACTGATCACCGGCTCCCAGTTTTCGCCATTATCGGTCGATCTTATTATCCTTCTCATACTGGTCGCCAGCAGTACGCCATTCGCCTCTGCCAAATTCCCTACCAAGCCTCCGGCATAGACATGTTCCCAGGTTTTTCCACTATCGGTGGATCTAAAAATGCCCCTGTCGATGCAAATGAAAATTGTACCTCCGGCAGTTTCAAAGACGCTGCGTAGTCGCTCCTGAGGGTTTTCGAATATCGGCGACCATACACTCTTTCCGTCGGTTGTTTTCAAATTTACGCTCCAGGCAAATGTTCCGGATTTACCGGGGGTAATGCTGCCATGTTCGTCAGGGAAAACCTCTTTGGTCCAAAAAGGAGCTGTGGCATTTGGCGTACTGTGATAGAGTTCGTTTCCAACCCTTAAAAACAGCCCCTTATCATTTACAAAGATGCTATTTCCCCGGATACTATCCGCCCGCAAATTTTCGGGCAGCCCTTTACTGATGTCCTGCCAGGTTTGTCCACCATCTGCAGATTTAAAAACGATCTTTGCAGGTCCAGCCTTCTCTGTTTTTGGGTCTGGATGGATATTCGGGAGAAGAGAAAATGAGAAAACCGTGAAAAGGAGCAGAAAAGCAAGGATATAAAATTTCATGGCTATAATTTTTTTGGTGAATCAATAAAGTAAAGATATCCGGCGTCAACTGTCCCCGAGAATTTTTGCAGTAAAAAGATGTAAGAGACCGGTAAAACGTTTGTAAAACAACCTGAAACTGAGTGTTAATGAAATATTGTTATTCTGCCGGTGCAGTCTGAAAGAGTGTAAAAAAGCTGTAAAACAATGTAAATCATGTTTACAATCGATTTACATTAGTGGTTCCTGCTTAACTTTATCAGTATGAAGCAATTTTCCTTTTTCGTGGTACTTTCGGTATCCATGATCATAGTTGCTTTGGCTTTTGTAAAAAAGAGCAATGAGCATCCTGACAAGCACCTGGAAATTGTGCTTCGTAACATCGGGCATCAGGTATTGCTTCATTCCAAAGATTCGACGTCCCGGGTATTGCCGGTGAAAACAGTCAATGATAACACTTACCGCATCGCCTTTGAGAACAGTTTCGGATTCATCCCCGATACATTAATGAGCATAGTGCATCAGCAACTGTCAAAAACGGACTGGCCGGGAAATTATACGGTAAGCGTAAATGACTGCGATCAAAACCAGACCATTTTTGCCTATGAAGTAAATACAGCCAGGGGCGATTTGAAACCCTGCAGGGGGCGCGTACAGAAAAAAGGCTGCTATGTAATCGAGATCTCATTCCCCGCAAAAAAAACATTTAACTACGGCTTGCTTCTGCTTGCATTTATCCCGGTGGTTTTTGCAGGGCTTTATTTCGCCGGCAGACGGAATAGAATTCCAGCATCCCGGGAACCTGTAGAGGAAATGGTTGATGAATCGCTATCGGGTGAAACTGAATCCGTTCCGGCTGTTACTGATTATAAAAAGGTGGGGAATTTTGTATTCTTCGAATCAAAAGGAATGCTGAGCCTTAATGACGAAACCATTGAGCTTTCCGTTAAAGAAGCGAAAGCGCTAAACATACTAGCATCAAACCAGAACGAGGTAGTCGGGAGGGAGCTGTTGATGAAAGAAATCTGGGAGGATGACGGTGTTTTTGTGATCACCCGCAATGTGGACGTTTTGATATCCAAACTCCGGAAGCGATTAAGCGCTGATCCGTCTGTTAAGATCGTAAATGTGCATGGTAAAGGATACAAAATGATTGTGTAAGCCGGTTTGTACGCAATCGCTTGGTTAGATAACTGTCCAACAGGGGGAGCCGGCTAAAATGGAAGGGTTATACTTTGATGGTTCAGGCCTTTTGCGTACTTTCAGCATGAACGATGAAACTCCTATTTGCCCTTATCACCTTCCTGTTAACTGGCTCATACGCCCAATCCCAAACCTGCACCACGGGACAAGGCGATCCTATCGTCAATATCACTTTTGGGTCGGGTACTGGTTTTGGTCCTCCGCTGGCGACGGGCATTACCAATATGACCTATCAGTCGAGCGGCTGCGTTCTGGACAACGCCTATGAGATCGTCAACCAGGTCAGCGGCTGCTATACAGGTGATTGGGTGACCGTTCCTCGTGACCATACGGGCGACCCCAATGGCTATTTAATGTTGATCGGGGCTTCCGACATACCTAGCACGTTCTATTTGCAGAAGGTCAACGGACTTTGCGGATCTACCCAATATCAATTTGCCGCCTGGGTATTGAACCTGGCTTCGCACTCCGGTGAGATCCAGCCCAATATCAGCTTCAGTATTGAAAAAACAGATGGGACGGTATTGGGATCATCTACTACAGGCAACATCCCCATTTCCAGCACAGCCGTCTGGAACCAATATGGATTCGACTTTACGACGCCGGCAGGTGTGAATACGGTGATGCTGCGGATGACCAATAATGCGCCGGGCGGATATGGCAATGACCTCTGCCTGGACGATATCACTTTTCGTACGATTGGACCAGAGGTAACTACATCCATCGATGGACATACAGGGGATACAGTGACGATGTGTTCGGGCGGTGCACTGCAATTCTCCTCCACGGTCGAAAGCTGTTATGCTTCCACCAGCTATCAATGGGAGAAAAGCATTGATAACGGCGCGAGCTGGTCGAATATTCCCGGTGCGGTGAATTCGACCTACAATGCTTCATTGTCGTCGGCGGGCGCCTATCTTTACCGCCTGACCGTAGCCGGGAATGGCAATATCGGCAATAGTTCGTGTGAAGTGGTGTCATCGATCGATACCATCACGGTCCTCCAGACTGTCAGCCCGGGTATAGCCATCTCGGGGCCGGATCAGCTGTGCGCCGGAGATCCCGCGAATTTTACGGCTACCGCAACGAATGGAGGGACGACACCTCAATATCAATGGATTGTCAACAGCACGCCGGTGGGTTCATCGATGCCTTCATATACGGATAATGCTCCTAATAACGGCGACCAGATCAGCTGCATCCTAACCAATTACGATCAGTGCGTAGTAAATCCGACAACCACCTCCAATCTTCTCAGCCTGGACGTTCTTCCTATTGTGAATCATACAGTGAGCATCGCGGCGTCCACCAATAACGTCTGCGGCGATACCCTAATTACCTTTACGGCAACCCCTGACGGCACAGGCCCCGTGTCCTACCAATGGACGGTCAATGGCAATCCCGTGAACGACACTACCATTACATTCGCCAGTAGAAACCTCAGGAATGGCGACATAGTAGCTGCCACGGTCGCCGGTACGTCCGGCTGCTCGGCGCCCGGTTACTCCAATGCCATCAGTATGACGATCTATGAAGTACCGACAGTATAGTTGCCCGCAGCGTCAACCTGCACCTATGTCTGGATGATCGAGTACTATGATCCCATTACAAAAAGGAAGGTGAGAATGAAAGGCACGGTAGAGCTGGTCCGCTGATGCCGGCGACATATTGTTCATAACCTAACAGCTTTTGTGCGGAAATGAAATTAGTATGGATAACAGCAGGTTTGAATCCATTTATATCAGGCCGACCAATGGTCGGGCGGAGGACCAGTTTCGCAGGAACCATTCCACGCAGTATTTTTCCTACCCTGATTATAAGTTCGACAGGTTGCGGAAAGAAGCAGAGGGAAAATATGAGTCCTATGCGGACATGGGACTGAATGAATGGATCAAAATGAAGATTGTGGTAAAGAATGCCCAGGCCAAGCTGTACCTGAAGGATAATCCGCAGCCGGCCCTGATCGTGAACGATCTGAAGCTGGGTCCGGCGGCCAGCGGTGCTATCGGCCTATTCGTGGACACGGGTACGGATGCTTTCTTCCGGAATATTAAGGTGGTGAAAAAAAATTAAAGCCTTTTTGCCGGCTCATAGTAAAAAGTTACTGCACCACAACCAAATGTTTTTGTTCTTAAGAGCTTAAGGTCAATTCTGTCCTTGATGTTGTCAAATAAGGATAAACCGTCCCCTAGGATAGTTGGCTGGACGCCAATCTGGTATTCATCGATCAAGCCGAGATTCGTCAGGGCAACTATTAAACTGGGGCTGCCAGCCAAAATATCTTTGCCCGGCTGACGCTTGAGCTCTAAAATTTCTTCTTTAACAATCTCCTTTTTCAGGAGGGTATTTTTCCAGTCGACATTTTTCAGGGTGCGGGAAAAAACAACCTTTGGAATATTGTCTATCAATACTGCAAACTCATCCTCCGGAGCGTTACCGGTGGGATTCTTTACAACAGCCGGCCAATAACTTTCCATGAGCTGATATGTTATCCTTCCGTATAAAAGAAGGCCTGCATTATCTAACAGATCATTATAATGTTGATGTATCTCGTCATCCGCAATCATTGCCGTGTGGTCGCAAAACCCGTCAAAAGTCATATTCATTGCCGCAATCAGCTTTCTCATAATTCATTTTTTATTGTGGTAATTCGAGATTAGGTTAACAATTTGTGAATGACAAGCATTTTTGTCGCAAGCCGCCTTTATAATTGTCGTATCCCCACCCCATTTTGTTCTCTGAACGGGCTTAGCTTTGTGTAAACAAATATATATACTATGAGAAAGATTATTGTAGTAACTTTTTCGACAATGGACGGCGTATTACAGGCGCCGGGTGGGCCCGATGAAGATCCCACGGGCGGCTTCAAATGGGGCGGCTGGCAGTTTGGGTATCCGGATGAGGTGACGAATAGCTGGCTCACGAAGATCTTTTCCAATCCGTTTGATCTGCTATTAGGCCGTCGTACGTATGAAATTTTTGCGGCGTACTGGCCGTATCAAAATGATCCGATCGCGGAAAAATTCAACCGTATCAACAAGTACGTTGTGGGTACAACACCGGTGGATATTTCCTGGAAGAATTCTATTTTGATCAATAAGGATGTGGTGAATGAATTGAAAAAACTGAAACAGCAGGACGGCCCTGATCTATTGGTACATGGCAGCAGCCGGCTGATACAGACATTGCTGGCAAATCACCTTATAGACGTGCTACATGTATGGACATACCCGATTACCTTGGGAAAGGGGAAAAAATTGTTTCAGGAAGGCACGGCGGCACAGGAATGGAAAATGACGGAGTCGGCGATCTCGACTACGGGAATTATTTTCGCAAGGTATGAGCCAGGTGGCGAGGTGAAGGTGGGGTCATTTGCGTCGGGTACGACCAGTGATGCGGAAATAGAAAGGAGGAAGAAATGGCTGAAGGAAGAGAAGGGAAGTGAGCGTAGTAAGAAATAGGGGTTACTTTTTGAAGATTGCCACCACGGCGATCAGTACCCACACTACATTCACCATCATAGACGGAATAGCATGGTGATACAGTGTATTGATGATAAGAAGTGAGCTTCCCGTTATATTTAAGAAATAGTACAGTAGACTGTCCGAATCCAATTTCTTATTTATATTCAATGCATAGGCCAGGATCACCAACACGGACCCCAGCCAGCCGAGTATTTCAATCACCATAAGCATAATTAAATCTGGTTCTATGCGAAAATATCTCTTAAATAAATACCCCCGAACTTTTATCGGGGGTTTATGAAACTGATTGGCAGAAAGTGTATTCAGTTACTGATGGTGATCTCTGTATTATTATCCGCCACTCCTGTATCTGTCCATAAGGTAGTGACGATACCAGCCAATTGCGGCGATATCCCCGCCAGCTGATCGATCAGCGTCTGCTGGTCCGCGGGCATATTCTCATCTCCGGCGAAATGAGCCATGATCCCATTCCTGAACAATGGAGCGGCAAAAGTGGCGAGCGAGGGCGGCGCGCCGTATAAAGTATTCAGGTATGCATAGAAATATCCATCCAGGTGCTGTGACAGGAACTGGTTCGCATAGGCGGTATAATCCTCGTCATCCGGAAAGCTCGCATCGATGGAAGTTATCCTTGCCGACCGGACATCCAGTCTGTCGTCCGTGATAGTTATCATCCTATAGGGTATCGGCGGTGTTACGAGCGACCCTGTCTCGATGTCGAAAAGTGTGTTCCCATTATAAGTATAAGAAGAGATGTCCTGTGCGTGATAATGACCGGTGAAGATCACTCTCAGTCCGGCCTGTATCAAAGTGTCCACTATCGGCCGATAGTTGTCTACGACATAACCAGGGTCGAGCTGGGATTGGCCGGCGTAATGTTCGATCAGGTTGTGATGCATCATGGCGAAGATGCGGTTGTGTGTCTTTTTGGCATTTCCCAGTTGAGCGAGTATCCAGGCGAGTGTCGCTGGTTTTATCCTCCCTTCTGCGACGTCGCCGCTGGGGCCATAGTCCTCATACTTGCTGGCATCAATAGAGATAAGCCTAAGGCCTGGCTGTAACTGGACCACATAGCTCAGGGAGGCTGTATCCCTGGCAATAGCGGCCCGGTAACCGAAATTGGCGTAAATGCTTTCAAATTCCATCCTGGAGGTCATCGCTACGGGGTATTCATTGTTCCCCACATATCTTTTCGCCTTTGCGTTATTGATATCGTGATTTCCGGGCATGACGTATACGGCTATGCCCTTGCTCCGCAACTTATTGAAAAACCCAGCCATTACCTGGTGGTCAATCTTTTCGCCATCCTTGGTGATGTCGCCCGGAACCAGCAGGATGTCGGGTTTTGCACGAGAAAGCTGATCCATCACTTTTTTGAACACGAGAGCGCTGTACTGCAAAAGCTTTGGGTCCTGGCTCAAATAGTTTTGAAACGCTGTCCCGGCAGCGCCGTTGCTGTCCAATAAGGAAGGATCCATGTAATGGATGTCAGAAACTATGGCCACTGTCAGGGGATGACCGGGCGTCAAATGCGAGGGGTAGTTGTAAAGCCCGGGGTCTTTTCTGCAGGACAAGATTAGCTGGCTTGTCAATACAGCGATGATGAGCAGTTTGATCTTGATTTCCATAAACAATGTTTTCAGCGAAACTATTCTGTCGAAGCGCGGTTTGCTAATTGATCCGGGAGGGGAGAATACGCAGGGCAGCGATAATTTGCCAAAAAAGACGGGAGGGAGGTGCGGAGCAGGCAGGAAATGCTAAATCGCGTGGTGTGGGTCGGTGGATTATTAAATTCTGAAAATAAAAATCTGTTTGTGCGGCGGAAAATGCAAAAAGTAAGGCGGGCTCATCGGATTTTGTTAATCACATGTTACGAGGCAACCAACATTCTTTTATCATCGTGACATAGAACGAAATTCGAATTATTATGAGACTATCTACCTACAAACCAGCGTTTAATCTCTTTTTAATCTTCTCTGCGCTGACATTGACAACAGATGCGCAAAATGTACAATTTGGCGTCAAAGCGGGATTGGGCTTTTCAGAGCTGATGACGAGCGGCAGTCCCAAGACCATCGTCGAAGGAAATACCCAGACCATGCGTTATTATCCTATCACCACTTTCACCGGAGGAGCGTTTGCGTCCATCCTGTTTGGAAAAAAGTGGAGCCTGCAGCCGGAGGTTGTATATTCTCTGCAAGGCGCCACAGGCAGACCCGAGCAGGATTATTATGTCACTGCCACGGAAGACTATCGCCTGAGCTATCTCAATGTTCCCGTCCTGGTGAAATATAAATTGCCGCTGGCCTTTTTTATAGAGACGGGGCCACAACTGGGTCTGCTGTTGAGCGGCAAGGTCAACGAGACATTGGTCGGATCCACGAGCACCGTAGATTATGATATAAAAAGCCAGCTTAAGTCCACAGATCTTAGCTGGGCCTTTGGATTGGGATATTGCAGTCCTTTCAACATAGGCTTTGACGTACGTTATAACCTCGGGCTGGAAAATGTCAACCGGGCTACCAGCGGAAGCAGCTCAGCACCTATTCCCGCAGGCACGTTGAAGAACAGCATGTTCCAGTTGGGGGCGTTCTATATTTTTGGAAAGAAATTATACAATCCACCGCCGCCTCCGGAATTATAATTTAGGCGGGTCGGGATGCGTGACTTTCCAATCCTTTTCGAAGAATTGGGCCCACTCCAGTATGTACTTGTAGAAGTCGTATTCAGTCTCGCAGCTCTGGATAAATTCGTATGACGGCCGGTACTGACGCATAAACGTGTCGAGCGCCGGTGGCTGGAGGCCCGTGATCCTTTTTACAATCGCCCTGGTGAAGCGGTGGTCGATATATTTATCTTTTTCTTCTTCTTCCAGCCGCTGCTGAAAGGCCAGCATCCGTCGATTCTTTTTGCCATCCAGCAGGAGGTCAAAGTCAAGGCCTACACCGAATCCGGCACCTCGCTTGTTGGACTTCATGCCTGTGAGATAGTCGGCTTCGTAGTCGAATATCTTTTTGTATTCCCTTCTGTTCTCTAAAGAGTCTTTCTGGTAATTGCTGGATTGTACAAATACAGAGGGCAATGAATCCACTGCCACTTCCAGGCTCATATCGAAAGGGAAGCCCAATGGAATATCCTTTACGGGGAATTTCGAAGTTGATCTGCCCAGATAAGAAAAATAAATGGAATCGCCGGCGGCCAGCCTGATATGATAATGGCCCAGTGAATCCGTAATGGCGCCCGTGCCGGAAGCTCCCATGACGCTGACGCCCCGCATGCCATACATCATGGATTTATCATATACAGTTCCGTTGACCTGAACCTGTCCCAGTGCGGCGGTAGCGATCAGAGGCAGCGCCGCAACCAGCAGGGGTTTTTTCACTGACAGAAGTTTTTTGGCAGAAGTCCAATGCATAGCGATCTTGAAAGATAGATACGCATAAAAAATAGGGAAGTTGCCTATTTGTTATTTAATGCGCATTTAATCTGTCTTTAGCAAAGCGATGCGCCACGATCAGCTTTATATACAACCTCCTTCTACAAGGTTTTGAATATCGATGATCTCGAGCGACCGATCCGCCGGACCATTTAGAACGGCGCCATCAGGAGAATAGCGCGCTCCGTGGCAGGGGCAATCCCAGGACTTTTCCATATTGTTCCAGGTGACATGGCAGCCCATATGCGTACAGGTGGGGGCAATAGCATGCAGCTCGCCACGTTCGTCTTTATAAAGCGCCAGGGTCTCTCCTTCCAGCTTCACTACCCGGCCTTCGCCCCGGGCCATGTCTGAAAAGGAGATGAGCTTGTCCGCCGGCAGCAGCTTACCGGCCCACTTTTTAACTACGTCTGCATTTTCCCGTACAAAATTTGTAAACCCTGCTATGGGCTTTATCCTGTTGGGATTGAAGACGGGGGCTAACTTTTCGGGCTCTTTCAATAGCAGCTCTTTGAACAGCAGCGCGGAGACTCCACTGTATATCATACCATTCCCGCCAAAACCGGTGGCCACAAGGATATTGCCCGGCTGGCCCGGCAGGTGACCGATATAAGGTAGCCCATCCACGGGTTCAAAATATTGTGAGGACCATTTATTCGCGATGGTGACCACCGGGAAGTGTTCACGGATATGGGTCTCGAGCCTTTCAAAGCATGCCTGTGTGTTGTCTGCGTGACCAGTTTTATGGTCCTCGCCCCCTACGATGAGATAGGACTGATCGTCGATGGTCTGAGTCCGATAGTAATGGTATGGGTCGTACATGTCGTATATAAGGCCCTCCGGATATCTATCTTTCAATGTCACGGCCATCACATACGACCTGTAGGGCGCGCAACGGGTGTCCAGGACGTTGACGCCAGGTGGGATATGGGTGGCAAAAATGAGATAGGTACATTGTATATTGCCGCCGGATGTATGTACGGTGATGGGGTCGTTGTTTTCCACGTCCGTGACCCGGCACTGTTCGATGATACGTCCATCCATGACCTGGAAAGCCTCGGCAAGGCCATGTACGTAGCGGGTGGGATGGAATTTGGCCTGTCCTTGAATAGCAAGCGCTTTGGTCATTTTTATGTCAATGGGAATGGAGTCAGCATACCCCAGATCGATGCCCAGGTTTAAGCTGGTCTCATATATCTCTTCCAATTCCTTTGTTTGCGCATCCGTCTGTGAGAAAAGATACCCGGTCGACTTTTGAAAGCCGCAGGCAATATCATACTTCTCAATATTGGCGTGGATCAGGTCAATGGCCGCCCGGGTGGCATTCGCTACGGTCTGAGCCGCCTGCCGGTCAAAATTTTTGATCATGGTGGGATAGGGCGTGTCCAGGATGGTATTGAGGTGGGCCGTAGTGCCGCCCGTCGTTCCAAAACAGAGGGTATGCGCTTCCAGGATGGCGCATTTAAATCCTGCCTGCTGCAGGAGAATAGCTGTGCTCACTCCTGTGATGCCTCCACCTACTATTACGACATCGAAGAATTTATCTGCGGCAGCTATTCTGTTGCCGGCCAGGCTTTCTTTTGGCCTTGAAGTCGTGGCTTGCCAAAGGCTGGCGAGTGCTCCGTCCCTGCTGATCATAGCAAATCGTTTAGGGTGTGGATGCAAATATCGATCCCCGCCGTCCCCTGTTCAGCCTAAGGAAATTTTGTCTACAGTTTATCTGTCAAAGCCAAAGATGGCGGCATGATCATTCTTTTTGCCCATGATCTGGTCCCTTAACAAGACGGCGGCGATCTGACTGAATACGACGCCATTGCCGCCAAAGCCAAGCGCAAAATACAGGTTGCGCTGTCGGGGGAGGTTTCCGATGTACGGCAGCCCGTCTTTGGTCCCGGCAAACAGCCCCGCCCAGCGGAAGTCAGTTTTCCAGCGAGTGTTCGGGAACAATTGAGCAAATGACTTTTCCAGTTCCTTTACCTTTTGGGGTAAAGCGCGTTCTCTCTTATAGCTACTGGAAAATTCGTCGTCCTTGCCTCCTATCATGATCCGGTGGTCGGCGGTGGTCCTGAGATACAGATAGGGTTGGGCGGTCTCCCATATGAGCGAATTCCTGTGCCATATCGATGTTTTCTGCAAAGGCTCGCTGACAATGGCATAAGTAGTAGATAGCTTGTCTATTCTTTTTGGGAGCCAGGCGCCTGATTCGTAGCCGCAGGCAATGACAACTTTCCCGGCATGAATACGATGGCGGCCGGCGGTGATGAGCTGGAATCCCTTTTTCTGCCTTCTGATAGTGTCAATGGCAGTGTGGTCGTAGACCTTTAACCCCATTTTTTCGCACTCATGCAAGAGGGAATGCGTGAGGCCGTATGCATTGATAACGGCTCCCTGTTTGGAAAGAATACCGGCCTCCTTATCAAAACCATAGAGGTGGTTGATCTCTTTTCTGTCAAGCCAGGTCATGTCCATGCCGATGGATCTTCGGAGCGCATATTCTTTTTTCAGTGCGCGGACATCCTTTTTAAAGGAAGAATATTGAAAGCTGGGATGCCGGCTGAACCCGGCATCGCTGAATTGCCCGGATATTTCTTCCAGCTCGTCGATAGCGGCCGAACATAACAGGTAACTCTCGCAGGCATGCATGTAGCCCACTTTTTCTATCAGGGCGGCTAATGGCGTATCAATCTCGTATTGAAGTAACCCGGTAGTGGCGGCTGTGCTTCCCATTCCTACATGCCGTCTGTCCACCATAACACATTTAACTCCCGCCCGGCATAATTGCCAGGCTATAAGCGCGCCGCTGACACCGGCTCCGATGATGACAACGTCTGTGGAGATGTCCGCCTCCAATGATGGATAAGAGCCTAGTATGCCTTTTTCCAGTAACCAAAAAGGATAGTTTGTTCTCAAGTCCATTGACTGAAGATAGGCTTATTTACACATGGATAGCAGCCTGGATCTCTTCCGGCGTCCCATAACGGCCCATTAGAGTGCCTGTCGCAAGAATGTGATCTTCCATGGCTTTTTCCACTTTGCTGCGATCAGCTCCCGGCCGGAGGTCGATGCTGCTGTCCAGAGCAAGGACGTGGAAGAAGTATCGATGTATACCATTGGGAGGGCAGATGGGCAGGTAGCCCATTTTTCCTTTGCTGTTGATCCCTTTGACGCCTTCATCCGTGTTTTCTTCAATGCTATTGCCGGGCAGGATGTCATACAGTACCCAATGTGTCACGGTGCCGGATGGGGCATCGGGATCTTCCGCAATGACCACCATGCTATGGGTACCTTCCGGCACATTATCGATGACAAGGGCGGGGCTGACCCCTTCCGCCTGGCAGGTATATTTGGCCGGGATCAGGCCGTCCTCTATGAATTCGGGGCTTGATACGACGAGCGTTTGTTGTAAAGATGGCATATTTGATTTTTGAGTACAACAGAAAATCCTATGCCGTGAGGCGATGTCCAGCCCCTTCCTTAGCCGTTAAGGACGGAGGAATGGGACAGGTACCTTTGAGAAGGATAATAGATGAAGAAGCAGGACCCGCCTGTCAGCACGGGGATAAGGTCGCGGGTCAGCTCTTCCGGGATGGCGGGGCAGCCATAGCTCGTTCCCATTACGCCGTATTTTTCGAGGATACGGTCGCTGACATAGGGTGCGCCATGGATCACGATATTCCGCCGGTTCGCCAGGGTATTGAAGC
>Ga0207674_10001065_pt1 | contig 35676 bp, 24 predicted proteins | sample KBSCornC72_FD_184303 | JGI IMG/M metagenome (GOLD analysis project Ga0207674, IMG submission 184303) | Corn rhizosphere microbial communities from Kellogg Biological Station, Michigan, USA - KBS Corn C7-2 (SPAdes) (version 2) | ecosystem: Host-associated > Plants > Roots > Rhizosphere > Soil ...
CCCGCGGATCCCCTCCACGAGCGTGGCGAAGCGGTTCGGCTCTCCGCGGTTGATGTAAAGCAGCTTGTCGGCGTACTCGCGAAGCTTTGCGCGATCCGTCGCGGGCACGTCCATCAGATGCGCGATGACGCGAACCGGAAGCGGAGCGGCGAGCGCGGTCATGACATCGAACGTCGTGCTTGGGCGCAGCTCGTCGAGCAGCTCGGCGACCGCCGACCGGATGAAGGGCCGCCACGCCTCGATCGCCTGTGCGGTGAAGTACTGATGCAGGAGGCGCCGCATGTTCGTGTGGCGAGGCGGATCCTGTTCCACGAGTTGCGCGCCGCGAAACCGGCGCACTTCGTCCAGCAGCGCTACGCCGTCGTCGTCGAGGGGCGGATACGGCGGTCTGCGGTCGGACTGGATGACGGCGGACGAAAACGTCGCGTGATCGCGGACGATGGAGAGGACGTCAGCGTGTCGGGTGATGATCCAGAGCTGATGCCGCGCATTCCAGTGCACGGGGTCCGTCTCGCGAAGTCGCCCGAAGAACGCGTAAGGGTCCCTGATCGCGTCGGTGGCGAACAGGTCATCCAGATCAGCGTGTCGGAGTGCGTCTGCCACAGGGACTGGGGACTAGGGACTGGGGACTCGGCCGGGAGGCTATTACTCGCGAGGAGGCTTGCTCGGCGCTAGAAGGCTCCCGGCCGAGTCCCTAGTCCCAGTCCCTAGTCCCGATAGCTAGAATACTTCCGCCCTCAGCCCGAAGCCATGTCCCTTCAGCTCACCAAGCTCGACTCGCCCCGCGTCGCCGGCTACGAGGAAGTCTGGGTCGCCCAGGACCCCGACGCGTCGTACCACGGGATCCTCGCCATCCACAACACGCAGCGTGGGCCAGCGCTCGGCGGCACGCGTCTCATGCGGTACGCGGACGACGATGCCGCGCTCACGGACGTACTGCGGCTCGCGCGCGGGATGACGTACAAATGCGCCGCCGCCAACATTCCGCTCGGTGGCGGGAAGAGCGTGATCCTCGAGCCGGCGAGCGGGTACGATCGTGCCGCATTGCTCCGCGCGCACGGCCGCGCCGTGGAGTCGTTGAAGGGTCGTTACATCACGTCGGTGGATATCGGGACGGGCCCGGTGGACATGGTCACGGTTCGCGAGACCACGACGCACGTGACGGGGATGCCTAACGAGCTGAATGACCCGTCACCGGTGACGGCGCGCGGCGTCGTATGCGCGATCGAAGCGGCGCGATACGTGGGGACGGGGAGCCGCGATCTGCACGGCGTGCGCGTCGCGGTGCAGGGGTGTGGCCATGTCGGCAAGGCACTCGCGCTTCAACTGCACGCGCTCGGCGCCCGGCTCATCGTGTCCGATGTTTCCAGGGAACGCGTCGACGCTGTGGTCGCGGAGATCGCAGCGGAGGTCTGTCGCCCGGACGAGATCTACGACGCCAAGGCTGACCTGTACGCCCCGTGCGCGACGGGTGCGACGTTGAACGCGCGAACGATCCCGCGCCTCAAAGTGCATGCGGTTGCCGGCGCGGCGAACAACCAGCTCGAGACGAGTGCTGATGGGGACTCGCTTCGTTCGCGTGGCATCACCTACGTGCCCGACTTCATCGCGAACGCGGGCGGCGCGATCTATCTGTGCCGGGTGCTCGCGGGTTGGACCGATGCAGAGACGGATGCCGCTGTCGAATCGATCTTCGATTCTTCGGTCGAGGTTTTGCGGCGTGCGGAGCAGGAGGGAATCTCGGCGCAGACTGCTGCCGAGCGCGTGGTGGAGGCGAGGCTGGTGTGACTCGCGCGCACCTGTTACCACGCCTCGCCGTCCTTGCCTCCTTCGTCACCATCCCGGCAATCGCTATGGCGCAGGGCGTAGCGCCGCCGTCTTCCGCGGGGACGTATGTGCGCGAGGACTGGACCGTCGCCGATGGGCTCCCGATCAACACCATCACCGCGATCCTGCAGACGCGCGATGGGTATCTCTGGTTAGGCACCAACGACGGTGTCGTCCGCTTCGATGGCGTCCGCTTCACCGTCTATAACGCGGGCAATACGCCGGCACTGCCGAGCAACCGGATCGTCTCGCTGTTCGAGGATCGAGTGGGGGCGCTCTGGATCGTCACGGAGCAGGGGCACCTCGTCCGCCATTTTCGCGGGCAGTTCACGCACGTCGGCGCCGACCGTGAGCTGCGTATCAAGACGCCGCAACTGGTGGCGTCGCCGGACGGCTCGCTCGCGCTCCTAACGAATCGAGGCGTCGGCATTGTCGAGAATGGACGGTTTACGTCGTTCACCGATGCCGCCGCGACCGATAGCCTTGGTATGGAGTCCGGCTACGGTGGCGCCGTCAGACGCCTCGACGGAAGCATCTGGATTGCCACCCCTGGGCGCGGAGTCTGGCGCATTGCCAACGGCAAGCTGGAGGACATTACTCCGCCCGCGCTGAGAGGACACGAGCTCTGGCGCGTTGCGGCGGACACGCACGGACGACTCTGGGTCTCGGACACGGGGGCTGTCTGGATCGAGGACCACGGTTTCCGCGAAGTCCGCGAAGCCGATGGGCCGCTCACGAACGTCACCGCCTTTCGCTACGACTCTCGCGGCGATCGCATGTGGATGCTTGGGCGCGAGGCCACATACGTCGCGACTGGCACAGTCGCGAGGAGCGTCACCCGGTTTACCGGGGGAACGAGGCCTCTCTGGCCAGCACTCGGCTTCGATTCGGCAGGAACGGCCTGGTACGCGCACGGCCCCGAGCTTTTCCACGAAACGAGCCGCGTCGCCGCGCTCGAAGGATCGCCCGGAGATGACTACGCGCCCGGGGCAATCATGAGCGTGGCGATCGACCGCGAAGGCAGCATCTGGCTCGGAACGCGAACAGCGGGACTCGTCAGGCTCAAACCGTCGATTTTCGAGGTGATAAGCGTTCCCGAGGGGCTACAGTCCGGGAATGTTTACCCGGTGTACGAGGATGCGTGGGGCAACGTCTGGGTAGGAGCGCTCGAAAGGGGCGTCAGTCGGATCGATGCGAAGGCCGGCAATCACGTCACGAACTTTCCGCCGCGAACTCCACAAGGCCGCCCTACGCCATTTGACGACTACCCGCCGAACCCGCGCGATTTCTTCTCGGACCGGCCAGACCATCTCTGGGTCGCGGCGCTCGACGGCATTCGGTCCTGCACGCTACCGGAGTTTCGATGCCTTCGTGACACGAGTAGCGCGGCGCTCGCGAACAACCTCGGCGTCCACGCGATCGCCGCGGACGCGCAGGGCCGCTTGTGGGCTGGCGCCTCGAACGGTGTGCTCCGTTACGACAACGGGCAGTGGCAGCGCGTGCCCGGCTGGCCGCTCGGCGCGATTCAGGTCCGCGCGTTCGCGAACACCCCCGACGGTGCGCTCTGGATCGCCACAGGTGGCGGCGGGATCGTTAGGCATGACCGAGGCCGGTTCACGCAGGTTTCCGTCATCGATGGGTTGCCCAGTGACGTGGTGCGGGCCCTCCACGTCGACCCCGACGGCTTCCTCTGGGTCGGCACCGAGGGGCGCGGCCTTGCGCGGCTCGAGCCACGTGAGTGGGCCGACTCCACGCGTCGTCACCGGATCGTGCGCATCACCACGCAGAATGGCCTCTACGACAACGCCATCCACCGCATTCTGGCCGACGATGCTGATCGCCTCTGGATGAACACGAACCGGGGGATCTTCTGGGTTCCGCGGTCAGAGCTCGTGGCGTTCGCCGAGGGACGTGCGCATGATGTGCACTCGACGGCATACACCGAGCGCGACGGGATGCGGAACCGTGAAGGAAATGGTGGCGTCGGGTCAGCGGGCATCCGAACGAAGGACGGACGACTCTGGTTCCCCACGCAGGATGGCATAGCGATTGTCGATCCGCGCATCGTCACGGCTCGACGCGTCACGCCGCTGGCCGCCGTCGAGCGAATCGTCGCCGGTGATTCGACGATCGTTCCGTCCGGTGGGCCCATCCGGGTTGGCGTGAACGGCCGCAACCTGACGTTCGAATACACCGCGCTGTCCCTGCTCGAGCCCAAGAATCTTCGGTTCCGCTATCGGCTGGAGCCATACGACGCCAACTGGGTGGATGCGGGGAGCCGGCGCGTCGCGTTCTACACACGCGTCCCGCCCGGTTCTTACGTATTTCACGTGCAGGCCGCGTCTCCGGACGCCGAGTTCGCGTCGGCGGATGTTGGACTTCCGATGGTACTTGCGTTTAAGCCGTGGGAAACCGGTGGCTTCCGATTCGGGCTCGTGTTGGTGACCATCGGGACGGCATGGGGGCTGGCCGCCCTGTGGACGCGGCGCGTTAGGCTCCGGGCCGAGCAGCTCGAGACCGTCGTCGCGGCGCGGACGTCGGAGCTTCGCGAGCGCGAGCAGCAGCTTGCGCATCAGAACGAGCGCCTCGCCGAGCTCGATCGCGCCAAGTCTCGCTTCTTCGCGAATGTCAGCCACGAGTTTCGAACCCCGCTCACACTCACGATTGGTCCGCTCGAGAGCGTGCGCGAACAGATCGAGCGGCATGAGGTCACTGCCAGGACCGGGCGATCGGTGGAGATGGCGCTCCGCAACTCACGCCGGCTGCTGCGTCTCGTCAACCAGATCCTCGACGTCGCGAAGCTCGAAGCCGGGCAGATGCGCCTCCACCGCCGGCCGCTCGACCTGGCCGCCTTCGTGAGAACAACGACCGAAGCGTTCGTTCCCGCCGCCCAGGCCAAGGGCGTGGTGCTCGAGATGGACAGGTCCGCATCGCTGCGCGGTGCGTTCGACCCCGACGCCGTGGAGAAGATTCTTTCCAACCTGCTGTCGAATGCGGTGAAGTTCACGCCGGGTGGTGGTCGTATCACCCTAACGCTGGCCGAGACCGACGCTGGTGCGATGCTACGCGTAGCCGACACCGGTCCGGGCATCTCGGCCGACCATCTGCCGCGTGTTTTCGAGCGCTTTTACCAGACGGATGACGCGATGACGCGCGCCCAGCCCGGAACGGGGATCGGCCTCGCCCTCGTGCAGGAGCTCGTCACGCTTCACGGAGGGACAGTCACGGTCTCCAGCGGCGATCTGTCCCCTGGCGCGGCCTTCACCGTGATGCTGCCGCTTGGCGAGGCTGACACCACCAGCGATACGCATCCGGCAGTGGTCGAAGGCGACCAGGGTGCACTCCCCGAGGGGAACGGGCAATCCCCGGTACACGCGTTAGGCGAGACGGGAGGGTTCGATGTTCCCACGCTCCTGATCGTCGACGACAGCCCCGACCTGCGGGCATTCGTTCACGATCAGTTCGGCGGCCGGTTCAGGGTGCTCGAGGCGGCGAACGGCGCGGACGGCATCGAGGTAGCGCGCCGCGAGCTTCCCGATGTCGTCGTGAGCGACCTCATGATGCCGGACGTCGATGGGCACTCACTCGTGCGAACGCTGCGCGCCAGTCCCGAGACCGACTTCCTCCCGATCATCCTGCTCACGGCTCACACCGGGATGGACCAGCGGCTCAGCGGGTTGGAGGGCGGGGCGGATGACTACCTGACGAAGCCGTTCGACATGCGAGAGCTCTCTGCGCGGATCGACAATCTGATCGCGCAACGACGGCGGCTGCGCGAGCGATTCGTGGCGACACCCGTCCCTTCCAGCTCCGCTACCGTCCCCGCTCCCGGCGCCGCTCCCGCCGCGAGTACCGCGGCGGCCCGTGGCGTCAGGTCGAACCCGGAGCTTTCCGGTGCCGACCAGGCGTTTGTGGCCAAGGTGGAGGCGGCGATCGCCCAGCACCTCGCCGACCCGGATTTCGGCGTGACGGAGCTCGCCCGCGAGGTCGCACAGGAGCGCACGTACCTCTTTCGCCGTACTCGCCAGCTGTTCGGCGAGTCTCCGTCCGACCTGATTCGGCGGGCGAGACTCGAGCGAGGTGCAACGCTGCTCAGGGATACGAACGAGCGAGTAGCGGACATCGCCTACGCCGTTGGATTCAACAGCCTGTCCTACTTCTCCCAGTGCTTTCTAGAGGCATACGGGATGTCACCGACCGTTTTCCGAGAAGCGCAAAAGGCGTACGGCGCGGAATCCCGAACGTCGCACGATCCCGAACGGCGCTGAATCCCGAACAGCGCGAAATCCCGAAGGTCAGATGGCGAATGGTCTCCTCCGCCTCACCGCGGGCGATCTCGAGCGGCCGGTCTCGGTCGCGCCCCGTTCCGCGCCCGAATCCCTCGGCAATATTGGCGACGACGGACTGCGCGGAGTCGCGCAGCTGCTTGACGTGTAGCAGCGGCGGCCGCTTCGGCCGATCGATCAGCGCGTTGACCTGCCTCGCCGCCTGCTCGGCGGCATCGAGGACGTAGAGGTTGCGGTGCGGCATGGCGGAACGGTGGCGCCGATCCGCGCTCCGCGCGCCACCGTTCCACTGCGCTCGACACGCTTCCGTTGCCGCAGCCGCGCCCCTCGCCGCCGTTTTCGCCCGTGGCGGTTCCGCCCTTCGGGATTTCGCGCTCTTCGGGATTCAGCGCAGTTCGGGATTTCGCGCTCTTCGGAATTCAGCGCCGTTCGAATCGCGCCTTTAAGCAACGTGGCTGACATGCCCAGACAACCTGGCTGACACGACGCCAGCACAAAGCAACGCCCCAGTTTCCAGCCGACAACGCGGCTGATAGGTGGTCCTGCGCCAAAATCCGCATCTTGGGCCCCGTTGCCCGCCGTTCTGCCCAGCGCGCCACCATAGAGAAGAAGAATCCCATGACGGCTGATCTCCGCGAACGGCTGGAATCGTCGCTCGCAAACACCTACATCCTGGACCGTGAGCTTGGCGGCGGCGGTATGTCGCGGGTCTTCACGGCCAGCGAAACTGCCCTAGGACGGCGGGTCGTGGTAAAGGTGCTGCCGCCGGAGCTGGCCGCCGGCGTCTCGACCGAACGGTTCAAGCGGGAGATCTCGGTTGCGGCGCGGCTCCAGCACCCCCACATCGTCCCGCTGCTCTCGGCGGGCGAGACCGAGGGATTGCCCTACTTCACGATGCCGTTCGTCGAGGGGGAGTCGCTTCGGGTTCGCCTTGCCCGGCGCGGCGAGCTTCCGGTCAGCGAGGCAGTGCGGATCCTGCGCGAGATCGCGAGCGCGCTCTCGTATGCGCATGAACGTGGCGTCGTCCACCGCGACATCAAGCCCGACAACGTGCTGTTCTCGGGCGACGTCGCAATGGTCGCAGACTTTGGGGTCGCCAAAGCGATCAGTGCCGCCGGCACTGATCGTCCCGAGGGCAATGGCCCGAGGGCCCCCCAGACAGGCGCCGTGACGTCGCTGGGCGTCGCGCTGGGAACGCCGGCGTACATGGCACCGGAGCAGGCCTCGGCTGACCCGAACACCGACTATCGCGCGGACGTCTACGCGTTCGGCGTGCTCGCGTACGAGATGCTGACCGGTCTGCCCCCGTTCACGGCGAAGAATCCATCGCAGCTGCTCGCCGCTCACGTCACCGAGGTACCGGTGCCGATCGCGCAGCGACGCCCGAGCGTCCCGCCGGCGCTGGCCGCGCTCATCATGCGCTGCCTCGAGAAGCGGCCGGCCGACCGCCCGCAGACGGCGGCCGAAATCGTGCACGCCCTCGACGACATCACGACGCCGAGCGGCGGGACGCAGCCGACCAGCGCCGTGCTTCGCGGCGTGTCGACACCTAACGTGACGACTTCGGGCAGCCTGCTCGCGCGGCGACGCGACATCAAGGCCAATGTCATCGTCATCGCGATCGTTGCGCTCGTACTCGGCGCTGGCGGCATGGCGGTGTGGAAGCGTGGGGCTACGGACGCCCGGGCCGCGTCAACCGATTCGCGTGGTCGCATCGCCGTCCTCCCGTTCGAGAACCTCGGTGACTCCTCGGAGGCCTACTTCGCCGACGGGATCACCGATGCGGTGCGCGGCAAGCTCACCGGACTCGCGAACATGGAGGTCATCGCCCGCGCATCATCGATGCGGTATCGCGGGACGACAAAGTCACCGACCGACATCGCTCGGGAGCTTGGCGTGCGCTACCTGCTCACCGGCACCGTTCGGTGGGCGAAGGGTTCCGGCACGAGCCACGTGCAAGTGAGCCCGGAGCTTGTCGAGATCGCAGGTGACGGTGCGGCCTCCAGCAAGTGGCAGCAGCCGTTCGACGCCGAAATCGCCGACGTGTTCCGGGTGCAGGGAGAGATTGCCGGGAAGGTGGCCGAGGCGATGCGCGTCGCAGTCGGCGGCGTCGACCAGGCCCGCCTCGTTGAAGTCCCGACGCGTGATTCAGCCGCCTACGATGCATTTCTCCGGGCCGAAGCGCTGTACTGGTCGAATCCGAGCGCCCCGACGCAGCTGCGTCGGGCGATCGCCGAGTACGAGCGGTCAGTGACCTTGGACTCGACTTTCGCGCTGGCCTGGGCGCGACTGTCCAGGACGCGTTCGATGCTCTACAGCAACGGCGTGCCGACCCCGGAGCTCGCGCGCCTGGCTCGCGAAGCAGCCGATCGAGCTGTTCGCCTCGCCCCCCAGTCCGAATTCACACATGTCATGCTGTCCTCGTACTACCGCGCGGTGGAAAATAGCCCCGAGCGCGGCCTCGCCGAGCTCGAGATCGCGCGCGCCTCGGCGCCTAACGACCCGGAGGTACACTCGAAGCTCGCGTCGACGTATGCATCGCTAGGAAGATTCGAAGACGCCCTGAGCAGCGCACGCCTGGCGCAACAGCTCGACCCGCAATCGATCAGTCCAGCGTCCAATCTCCAAAGAGTTCTCGTCCGGCTGCGTCGATATCCCGAGGCGCGCGCCGCCGCTGATCGTGAGCTCGCGCTCGCCCCGAATATCTCCAGCCTCGAGGATCGGATGATGGTATCGCTCGCCGAAGGTGACCTGGCCGGTGCGCGCCGCATCCTGGACGACGGGGGTAGCCGAATGAATCAGGACGAGCTCGTGGCGTTTTTGGCTACCTACCAGGACCTGGGCTGGGTGCTGACCGATGCACAGCAGCTGCGGCTGCTCGCGCTCGGGCCTGACGTGTTCGACGACGATCGGGCGAACTGGGCGATCGTTCGCGCGCAGGTCTACGACTGGCGCGGTGATCCGGTTGCAGCGCGAGCGTGGGGCGACACCGCGGCACGAGAGTTTGCGCAGCAGCTCCGCGCCAGTCCCAACAACGCACAACGCCACACATTCCTGGGGCTGTCCCTCGCGTACGCGGGTCGCCGCACCGAGGCCATCGCCGAAGGCGAACGAGGCATGGCGCTCCTGCCGCTGGAGCGTGACTACGAGAATGGGACGTACATGCGGCATCAGATGGCGCGGATTTACCTGCTCATCGGCGACCGTGAGAAGGCGCTCGACATCCTGGAGTCGATCCTCGCCCGACCTTACTACCTGTCGCCCGGGTGGCTTCGCATCGAGCCCACGTTCGCGCCGCTCAAGGGGAACCCGCGGTTCGAGAAACTGATCGCCGCCCGGTAACATGCCGCGCGTTCCACTTTCGTCATCCCAGGTCTCCATGAATCGATCTTCCGCGCATTGCTCGGGGGACGATCATCGACGGCCGCCGGTGCGTTCCGAGCAGGTCTCGCTCGAAGTTGCTCTGCTGGCGGCCGAGTCGTTAGGCGACGCGAACCCACGCGTGGCCCTCGTCGTGGCATCCGATCCCGACGTCCGAGCGTATGTGAGCGACTCCCTGCGTCAGCGGGCCACCGTGGACGTCGTCGTGGCCGGGTCCGTCGCATCAGCGCTCGATGCGGCGGCGCAGGCCACGCCCCGCGTGCTCGTGGTCGCGCACGCCGAGCGCGCCGTGCTGCGTCACCTGCCGGCCGTACCGGCGGTGTTGCTGTCGGACGACACGGCCATCTCGGACACGACCGAGGCACGACGGCTGGCCCCGCTCGTTGTACTGCGCGGCGCGTTTCGCATGCAGCGGCTGCTGGATGTCGCCGCCTCGCTGCTCGCCGGCGGTGATGGTACGTTAGGCGATGACCGCACTACCCGTTGAACCGGATGTGCATGATGTCGCCGTCAGCTACCACGGCGTCTCTCCCCAGACCGTCGTCTGTCCAGCCCGCCGGATCCTAGCCACTCGCGGCGCGCTCCGCCTCTCGCTGCGCCTCCGCGAGACGGCCAACGTCCTCGCCGATCTCGCGCGCCGCATCCATTAGCGTCGTAAGCGGCTGGAGATCGGCGGCGCCCGCGTGCAGGCGCAGCAGGTCGAGTCGAAGACCTTCCAGTGCGGCGACGCTCTCCGCGAGGCGAGCGGCCGCCGCGGTCCTCCGTGCAGCGAGCACCTCGGCGTCCGCTGAAGCCGACGGCGCCATCGCCGCAACCACATCCATCTCGGCGCGGGCCTCTGCCGCACGAGCCTCGAGCGCCGCAACGATCTTCGGCAACTCGGACAACTGCTCGCGGTAATCCTTCGGCAGCGCCGCGAACAGCTCAGACGCCGCGACACCTAACGCGGATTCCGTCGCGCGGAACGCCGACGCGCCCGCCAACTGCGTGCGCACCGGCGCCCCAAGTCGGCGCGCGAGCCAATCACCCAACCGGCTGTTCCAGACGCGGTCGCGAATCCCGGCCTGCCACCAGTTGCGAATCCTGGTCGGAATGAACTGCACGTCGAGCGCGTTGCTCACCGCGCCAAACACCATGGTCGACACCAGAGGGGCGATGAAGGGCCAGGGACCGAGCTCGCGTTCATGGAGTACTCCGGAGAGTACCAGTCCGAAGGTCGTGCCGAGCCACGCGGCCGAGCCGAGCGTGAACCCTCGCAGCAGGCTGATTCCCCGAGGCTCCGCTTCCTTGTGCGTAATGGCTTCTGTTTCGTCGCGCTCCCGTCGCGCGACAGCGAGCGCCGCCCGGAGGTCAGCCAGCGTGTGCCCCGCGCGGAACTGTCTATGGGCCTGATTCAGATGGAACCCGACAATCGGCAGAAGCGGGGACGCCGCGATCGCCGCCAGGGTTGCGACGGCGACCGGCCCGGTTCCCTGGCCGGTCAACCATCCATAGAGGTTCCCCAGGCTGAGAATCGTGAACCCTCCGGACCAGGCAATGTATGGAATGAGCAGCGGATTTCGCGCCGAGAGCCACGCCCGCAACGTAGGCGGCAGCGCGGGGCGTGCGTCGAACGCGGGGGCAAGCGCTTCCGCCAGCGCCTCTCCGTCGGCGAATCGTTCGACAGGATTACGCGTTAGGCACCGGTCGATCACCGCGGCCAGCGCGGCCGGCAGTCCCGGCGCCACGCGCATAACGCTGGTCGCCGGCTCGGTGGCCTGGCGGGTAATCAGTGTCGGGAGATCCGACCCCTCGAACGGCAGCCGGCCGCTCACCGAGAGATACCCGACCACGCCGAGCGCGTAGATGTCGCTGCGGCCATCGACGGCGGCACCGGCGGCCTGCTCCGGGCTCATGAAGTGCGCGGTCCCCATGACCTTCCCCGGATCCGTCGCTGCACTGGCGTCTCGACCACCATGGGCAATGCCGAAGTCCGTCACGAGCGCGCGGCCGGTTCCTGCTTCGAGCAGAATGTTGTCGGGCTTCACGTCGCGGTGGATGATGCCGCGTCCATGTGCGTAGGCCAGCGCCCACGCCACTTCGCGCATCACCCGCGTCGCCTCGGCGGGTGGGAGCGGACCGCGCGTACGGAGACGCTCGCCGAGCGTCTCACCCTCCACGTAGCTCATCACGAAGAAGACCAAGTGAGGTCCCTCGCTCCGCTCGGGATGCCCTGCGCGCACCTCACCCACGCGATGAATAGGGACGATGTGCGGGTGCGAGAGACCGGCCGCCGTGCGGGCCTCGCGCACGAACCGCTCGCGCGCCACCGGATCACGAGCGAGATGACTGGGTAGCACCTTGATGGCGACGTCGCGGTCGAGCTGTACGTCGCGCGCGAGATACACCACACCCATACCCCCGCGGCCGAGCTCGCGCTGGAGCGAATACTCGCCGGCGACCGCGGCCTGCAGATCGAGGAAATCGACGGTGGGCTGCGTCACAACGTGAAGAATAGCTGCCGAGATCGTCTGCTCCGGGAGATCAACCTCTTACGCGATCGCCTCCACGGGGTTAAATGGCGTCCACCAGCACTTCCGACTTTCCCCACCCGACCCAGCGGTACCTAACGCGGTCAGGAGATCATCATTGCTCGGTACACGACTGTTCCTCACGGGTATGCTGTTCCTCGCAGCCGGGTCGTCGCGCGCACAATCGACGCGGGCGGATTCGGTCAGCAACGCACCGACCAACCGAAATGGTTCGTGGAGCGCCGCGACCGCCAGCGGACAGACCTGGATGGGCACGTGGACCGCGGTTCTCGACACGGCCGGTACCGTCACCGGAACCTGGGAGCTGACCGACGGGCAGGGTAGAACCCTCGCTCAGGGAGGCTGGTCGGCGGCAAAAGCCCCCGACGCGTGGATTGGAGGGTGGCGAGCCGTAATTACCGGCAAAGACGGCGAAAATGCCGGGAGCTGGACCGCCGAAGTCGGTGACACGACATCCACGCAGATGGCCGACCTCTTCACGAAGGCGCTGCAGACGGTCGTCAGCGGAACCTGGCGCAAGGACCAACTGTCGGGGGCGTGGTCGATCCGCACATTCAAGTGACAACGTTCGCCATTCGCAGCCAGAGCGGAGGAGCCGCGTGAGCGCGAAGCGATTCGAGTCGACCGTCATACGAGCCAGGGCGAAGAGCTACGTCCCCGTTCCGTTCGACCCTAACGAGGCCTGGGGCTGGAAGGTACGGCACTATGTGAAGGGCACCGTTGGCGGCCATCCCATCCGCGGGCTCCTTCGCTCCGAGGGCAACGCCTACGCCCTCCCGCTTGGCGCGGCCTGGCTCCGCGACAACCACATTCCCGCCTCCGAAACCGTCGCCGTCGTCCTCGAGCCGGACGGCCCGCAGCCCGAAATGCTCGCCGCGGACATTACCGCGGCACTCAATGCTTCCCCGGACGCAGAGACATTCTTTCAGTCGGTCGCCCCGTTCTATCGAAAGAACTTCCTCCGCTGGATCGATCAGGCGAAACGACCGGAGACCCGCGCCGCTCGCATCGCCGAGATGGTGACGATGCTCGAGGCAGCAAAGCTCAAGGGCTAACGCGGCGGGATCAACCGCGGGTCTTGAGCGGCACGAGACTGCCCAGTCCGACACCGACGCTCTCCGCGAGGCCGAGAATCTCCAGCACCTGCGGCTTACGAAGGGAGCCCATGCTGAAGTGCGTCGACCGACCCGTCAGGCCGAGCGTTATCGTCTCGGCAAGACATGCGTACACCTGGCCTTTCGGGAGCGGGAGCCATTCGCTGGTGATCGCCTGACAATTCGGGAGTCGCGCCAGCGCGCCGTGGTACGCGGCGACATCCGGCCGATGCTGGAACACCGCCCGATCGACGTTCGACGGAACCGAGATGTCGACGATCACGGCATTGGCCTTGAGGATGTCCGGCGTGATGAGCGCGTCCGTCGTGTTCGTGCCGAGCACGATTGCGTCGCAGCTGGCGAGTGCGTTGACGTCCGAGGTGACAACAACGCACTCGGGGTCGATGGCTGAGCTCCGGAGCATCCGCAGCTTGGCGGCCTCGATTCGAGCGGCGTCACTTCCGGCGCGATGCACGAGCGTGAGCGATGCGGCGTAGTCACCCACGATCTGCGCGAGCACGTTGCAAATGTTACCTGCCGCGCCGACGACACCGACCCGACACTCGCGCAGATCGAGGCCACGATTTGTCAGAGCGGTTCGCAGTGTCTTGAACGCAAAGCCCGCCGTGAGGCTGTTTCCTGTCGTGACGGCAGGACCATAATCCTTTACGAGGAGGCCGTTGTTCGAAACAATGCTCGTGTACTGCCCGAGCCCGGTGAGCGACACCGAGCGTCGTTGCGCGAGCGCCATTGCCGCGTTGACCTCGGACAACGCGCTGAAGTTCTTCTGCCGCAGGCTCTGCTCGAAATACTCCGTCATCCGCATGATGCCGTACATCTCTAGGAGGACGCGCTCGCCGCGCGAAGACTCGATCTCCTGCTCATGATAGATCACCGGGTCCGCGACGTCGCCGAAGCCCTCGATGAATCGACGCTGCTCGGACACGCTGAGCGTCTCCAACGCCTCGTCCATGTTTCCAACGTTAGGCACGTCGATGACGTGAGTGATGAAGCTGATCCGCCGGGTACCCGCGCTTGCTGAAATCCGCCGGGCGAGTGGCCTCGATCGCACGGTTTCAGCGGCGGACTCCACGGACTCGCGCCAGAGGTGCTTCGTCAGCATAAGAAGCTTCCGATCGCGAATCAGCTCGCACAACGCGCGAAGCGCCTCGAGGAATCGGTCGACGTCGGAGTCCCGCAGGTCCAGGCTGGGCTCCGCCCGCAACACGGTCGGTTTGCTGAGCGTCACGCCAACGCGAATCCCATGACGCGCCAGCAAGTAGCTCATGAACAGGTAGGACCCGAGGCCGGCATCCGTTGCCGTCTTGAGGAACAACGGGATCTCCACCCCTTCGCCCGCGAGGTCGAACTCGAGACCAATCAGAAATCCCTTTCCCCGAATCTCGGCCACGAACGGACCGACCGTCGCCTGAATGGCGGCCACACCGGCTCGCATCCTCGACTCGAATTGCGCCGCACGCGCACCGATCGGCGGCGACAAGGACTCGATCACGTCGATGGCTTCGAGCGCAACGATGCAGGATGGTTCATCCTCGGCGAACGTCGAGCTGTGAATCCAACTGAACTCCTCCATGTATCTCGGTCGAGCGATGCACGTCGCTGAAATCTTCGCGAGACCACCGCCAAGACTCTTGCCGAGAAGCACGTAGTCCGGCTGGAGCCCGAAGTACTCGCAGCACAGAAATCGCCCGGTTCGAAAGAATCCCGTTTGAATCTCATCGGCGATGAGTGGAACGTCGTGTTCCTGACGAACATGCTCGAGGAATCGAATGAATCGATCCGGCAGGATGTACATGCCGCCTTCACACTGCATTGGTTCGAAGATCACGCCCACGATCGGCGAGAAGCGCGGGAGGCCTTCGATCGGCGCGTCGTGCACCAACCGACGGATAGTCTCCTCGCACGCGTGGATGTCGTCCGCATCCAGGAATTCCGTGCGGATGGTCGCGCGGTCGAACATCGTCTTGAACGACGCGTTCCACGTCGCGGCGAGCGAGGCGGCGGTCTTGCCGTGGTAGCTGCGCCGAACAGCGAGCAGGATAGGTTGCTCGTTGTCGATAAACGTTTTCCAGTCGGTGAGCGCGGGGAGCGTGGAGTCGCCGGCATCAGCGTCGCCTCGGTCGGTCAACACCTTCGCCACTGCCGTCGACCAGTTCGTCCGTCGGTCGACGTACGCGAGGAGCGCATGCTTGATCGCGGCCTCTACCGCCTCGGTTCCCGTGGACGAGAGGTGGGTGAGATACCTGGGGCCATCCGGAAAGGCGGCGGCAAACAGGCCGTTGAGCCTTTGTGCCAGGCGGGCCGCAGGCTCGCGCACTGAGCCTTGGACGTTTGTCGGCACATTCGCCGCGTAGGCGTCGCACAAGGCCTTCACCAGCCGCGGGTGATTGTGGCCAAGCAAAGTGGATCCGTATCCACCGAGCAGATCGAGCACTTCATTCCCGCTCGCGTCGGTGAGGTAGTCGCCCTGTGCGCGGGTGTACACCCGATCGATCGATAGGAGGTTCAACAGCTTCGCGAGATATGGCTTCGCAAACTCACCGTACAAGGCGGTTGCCTGGCCATCGATGTCGGACGGGGTTTCGCACGACGTGTTCATGGCGCATACCCGGTGGTGAGGGTGTCATGTCGGTATCGCAGCGCCAAGTTGGGGGAGACCGTCGCGTCGCCCTATCGTACGAGCGACGTAGAAGGCTGTTCCTCCTTACGTAGTCGAGGCCAGCCGATCGTCCGGGAAAACAGAACATCCGCGTCTGTGTCGATTTCGCGCCGGGTGGTTCGACGTGTTGGCAGGACGACGGACGAACACGTCACCTTTGAAACGAAGGGCCTCTCGGAGGCGCTATGCGCACCACCTTCTCCACGCTCATGCTCGCGACCGCTCTCGCGGTTGCGGCCACCACCAACAGCATCGAGGCGCAGGATACACCCGTGTCGAATCCAACCAAGAGCGGACGCGTGCCGGCGAACGGCATCGACTACTACTATGAGATCCACGGCTCGGGCGAGCCGCTGCTCCTGCTGCACGGGGGACTGGGCTCGATGGACATGTTCCGGTCCTCGCTGCTGCCCGCACTCGCGAAGACGCGGCAGGTGATCGCCGTCGATCTCCAGGGACACGGCCGCACCGCCCTCGGCGACCGCCCGATCGACCTGGTCGACATCGGGAACGACCTGGCCGTCGTGCTCGAGAAGCTTGGGTACAAGCAGGTCGACGTTGCCGGCTACTCCTTCGGGGGCGGGGCCGGGCTACGGCTGGCGATCCAGCATCCCACGCTCGTACGTCGTCTCGCTGTCATCTCCGCGCCATTCGCCCAGAGCGGCTTCTTCCCCGAGATGCTGCCGCAGCAGGCCGCAGTCGGCTCGGCCATGGCCGAGCAGATGAAGGAGACGCCGATGTACAAGTCGTACGTCGCGGTCGCGCCGAACCCGAAGGACTTCCCGCGGCTGCTCGACCGGATGGGTGAGCTCATGCGACGCCCGAACGACTGGTCCGAGGACGTGAAGAAGCTGTCGATGCCGGTCATGCTGGTGTTCGGTGACGCCGACATGGTTCGCCCCGAGCACATCGTAGAGTTCTATCACCTGCTTGGCGGCGGCCTGAAGGACGCGGGATGGCAGCGCGAGCACATGTCACGCGCGCGGCTCGCGATCCTCCCCGACGTCACGCACTACGACATGTTTCTCTCGCCAGCCCTCGCACCAACGCTCCTCCCGTTCCTCGACGGCAAGGGCGGATCGCAGACCTGGGCCGAGCAGGTGAAGCAGCAGTAACGGCGGTGCTCGAAGCCCGAAGGTGTGTCCCGGCGGTGACGTGAGCCGACTTGCCGCGAAAGGTCGACTCATTATGATAGGGCGCCGCCGTGCGCCAGCCGGCTCTCCAGCGAGCCGCTGGCGCGAACCTTCAAGCTCGGGTGGAGTCACCCATGCCGATCAAGTCGCAGCCCCCAATCCCGCCGACGCAGGAATTTCTGGCCGCGCAGCCGAGGCTGTCCTGGTGGAAACGGCTACTCAATCGGCTGTTCGCGCCGGAAGCCAACTGGCACAGGTCGCGGACAGGGAACGGCTACTCAGCCACGTGGACTACGGTCTCATCGGACGGAACGATATCGCAGTCGAACAGGAAGGTCGTTCTGGAGCGGGAACCGGCGTCAGGGGGTGAACCCGGCGGCAGTCCATAACGCAGCACTGTCGAACATCCGGCCGTCCTTCATCACGAACCGGACGGTGCGAACGTTCGAGATGTTCTCGAGCGGGTTCGCGTCGAGCACCAGAAGGTCCGCGCGCTTCCCCGTTGCGATCGTGCCGAGGTCCTTGTCGACCCGCATCGCCTGCGCCGCGACGGCCGTCGCGGCGCGCAGTGCATCCATGGGCGTGAAGCCCGCCTTCACATACAGCTCGAGCTCGCGGTACACGCTGTAGGCGGGGATGCCCTCATCGGTGCCCGCGATGATGGGCACTCCCGCGTCGTGCGCGGCCTTGATGTTCGCGAGCATGCGCGCGAGACGCGCGTGCGATGCCCCCGTGTCCGACGGTGACTGGCCTAACGAGGAAACGTGTTCCTGCAGGAGCGGGCGCGGGAGGTGCTGGAGCACCGGCTGAATGTTCTCCATCGGCTCCGTCGCGGACTTGCCGCCGATCTCGCCCCATGATGCCGTCGGGTCGAAGATCGTTTTCTTGGCGAGGAAGTGCGCGATCTGCTTCTTCCCTTCGTCGGTGGTGAGGTCACCGCGCACGGGAAAGTGGGCAAGCTGATCCATCCCCGCGTCGATCGCTTCGTGAAGATCCATCGAGTTCGGTACGTGCCCGGTGCATCGCATATCCAGCTTATGGGCTTCGTCGCAGATGGCCGCCACCACTTCGGGCGCGAGCGCCATGTAGATCTTGATCATCTCGAACCCGAGCTGGTGGTAGCGGCGCACGATGGCGCGGCCTTCCTCTGGCGTCGCCGCGCTGAATTCACCGAACCCCGCCAGGCCCGGTCCGTCGATCAGCCCCGCGAAGAACAGGTTCGGTCCGGTCACCGTGCCGGAGCGAATGGCTTTTCGCATCGCGACGAGCAGCGGCCACTCGGAGCCCATGTCGCGCACCGACGTCACGCCGGCGGCGAAGTACGTCGGAATCCACTCGATCTGGTGCAGATGCGCGTGGCTGTCCCAGAGGCCCGGGATGATCGTCCTGCCCGCGACGTCGATCCGGCGAGACCCGGGCGGCACCGGCGTGCTGGCGCTCGGGCCGGCGGCGACGATCCGCCCGTTGTCGACCACGACTGTCGCGTTAGGCACCGCCGGTGCGCCGGTCGCGTCCACCAGCGTCGCGCCGACGAGCGCCAGCTTGCCTTCGGCCAACGGCTTGGTTCGCGACGTGATGTCGACCAGCTCCGCCATCTGCGCGCGCGTCGCGACCTGCATCAGCTCGTCGCGCAACGGCATCAACGCGGCCCGCACCGTCTTGAACGAGAGGCCGGCGCCGCCGCCCGTCGCGAACATCGCGAGCCGTCCCTCGCCGTCGAGCCACAGATAGTTGATCCCCCACATCGCGCCGTCGATCGTGTAGCGCGTGAGCACCACGCGGCTCGCTCCGGAACCGACGGTGTCGACGGCACGCTTCCTGATCGTCAGCGGATTCGGATCTCCCGGAACGACCGCGATCGTCTTCGGGCTTCCGTGCGATTGCCAGTAGCGGATGAGCGCGAGGTGCTGCGCCGTGGGGTAGTACGAGGACACGGCGTACGCGACGTCAGGCACGGGAACATCCGCGGCCTTGCCGTTCCGAGTGACCTTCGCGCGCGCGCCGTCGATCTCGACCGACGCCGTGACGGTGCGACTGGTATCGCCGATGCGCACCGTCTCGAACGTCTTCAGTGCGTAATCCTTCCCGGTGGTGATGGTCAGCTGCGTGTGACTCCGCTTGCCGCGGTCGACCCAGTCGTAGTCCGACGTCAGCTTCATCCCGCCATCGCTCGGCGAGAGCTCGTAGTGCTCCCAGCCCGCTGGGCGTCCGATGTAGAGGATTCTCAGGGAATCGGCGATCGGGGTCGCGGGCAGACGAGCCGGCGCGTGACGAACACTGTGCGGCGCGGCTGATGTCGCGGCGAGAGCCAGGGTGGCGACCAATGGGAAGCGCCGAATCGGCGCGAAGGTGAGCATGTCGGCTATTGTCGTCAGAGGGCGGATCTTAACAACCGAGGGGAGGAAACAGGCAATCGCACTCGAAACACGGTCTGTCCCGATTGCGAGCTGAAGTCGAGGTCACCGTCATGCAGATGCGTGAATCGACGCGCGATGTCGAGGCCGAGACCTGGCGAGCCGACGGGCTTCGTAGTGAAGAAGGGATGGAAGATCCGGGCGCGGAGCTCCTCGGGAATGCCAGGACCGTCATCCATCACCTGGACGACGATGACATCACCGCGCTTCGCCGCCGTCACCGTCACGTTCCCCCTGGCGGGTGCCGCGTCGATCGCGTTGTCGATCAGCTTTTCCCACACCTGATTGAGCTCGCTGCCGAAGCCGAAGACCGCGGGCAGGTCGTCCGGCGTCTCTATCCGCACCCGCACCGACTTCGAGCGCGACTTGCTCTCGAGCATCGCCACCGTGTCGGCGAGGCCGCGCACGATATCGACATGATCGGGCACCGCTTCGCGGTCCATGAACGTGAACCCTTTGACGGCGCTGACAAGTGCGTGGATACGTCCGGTCGCCGCCGTGATGTGCCCCGTCGCCTCACGGGCCGCCGCTTCGCTCGCCACCCAGCGGATCGCGGTGCCTAACGTCTGCTTCGGCAGCACCCGGGCAACCTGTTCGAGCGCTGGCAGGTTGACGTCGGTGGCCGCCAGGGCCGGCGCGCCCGTTGGATCGATATCGTGCGCCACGAGCCAGTCCGAGAATTCGTCCTCGCGGTCCGCTGCCTCGAGCGGGCTCCTCGGCCTACACGCGTCCATGCATTTCCGCCTGACATCGTTGATGGCTGCCAGCTGCTCGTCAGTCAGGCGTGCGTGTGCCAGGGCATCGGCCGCCGACTGCATATCGTCCAGCAAGGGAGCGAGCGCCCGCGCGTGGCTCGACGCCGCCGACGCCGGGTTATTCAGCTCGTGCGCGAGACCGGCCGCGAGACGGCCCAGGGACAGCAACCGCTCGTCGTGCAGCTCCGCCGTGCGGTAGTTGCGTGTGCGATCGAGCAAGTGATGCACGAGCGCTGACGTGAGCTCGGGGCATTCGCGCACGAGGTCTGGAAAGTGCGAGCGCGCGAGCGCGCACACCGTCGTGTCGTCCTCGACCACGAGTCTTGCGGGTGCACTCCGCATGCGCGAAAACGGCATCGCGCCAAGCACGGCCCCGGGGCCGGAGTCGTAAAACTTGCGCCAACTACTGCCCTTCGCGACATGCACCGCGACGCGTCCGGCGAGCACGATCCACATCTCATCGATCGCCGCCCCGACGTCGCGGAGGATCGTGTCAGCCTCGAAGCGGCGAGCATCGCCCCGCGCGCTCAGCCACTCGAGCTCCGGACGCGGCACGGACTCGAACAGCGGGAGCGCCGCGAGCGTTTTGACATCGTTGTCAGGGACCATCGGGATGCTCGGTTGCGAAGGACCACGCCGCTGGATCTTGCCCGTGGCGCTTCGGGAAGTGCAAGGCCTCGTTCTCCGAGCCTCGACGAACGGCAGGCTGGCTGAATTCTGCGGGTGCCGCGAATATGCAATATCCCAAGAGGGAGAGAAAAATGCCCGATCTCAAAGTGCAGCCAAGGTTGACGTCGTTCGCTCCCCAGTTTCTGGTCGATGACCTGGAGCGGTCGATGACCTACTATCGGACGCTGGGCTTCACGTTCGGTGATCCGTGGGACGGGTTTTACGCGATCGGGAAGCTGGACGGGCTGGAGCTCCATCTGAAGGAAGCGCCGAAGAATCCCGCCGGGCGCCAGTTTCGTCACGACGAGGAGCATCTCGACGCTGCGGCCGGCGTGGCCGGCATCGAAGCGTTCTACGAGCAGTGCGTCGCGAACGGCGTATCGATCCTCAGACCGCTCACCGCGACCGAGTGGGGTACGAAGGACTTCTACATCGAAGACCCGGACGGGTACGTCATATCGTTCGGTGGCCGTCCCTCCGAGCCAATGCGTTAGGCGCCGACACACGAACCTCATCGATCAGTGCCCCAGCGCATAACGAGTCTCGGCCCAGGCCTTCGGGTTCTCCTCGCCATCATCGGGGCCGCTGCGATCGGATCGGCCCTTATCGTCGCGACGGCCCAGATCCGATCCGCGAACGTCGGCTCGGCGCCGGTGCGCACGACGTTGGCGTTGTTGGTCTCCGCCGTCGTCGCGATCGGAGGCGCGCTGCTCCTGCGCGGCGCGGTCCAGGGGCGGATTGCCGTCCGCGATCCCCGCGGTCGACGCTGACATGTCGCCTAACGCGCACCGGACGACGAACGTGAAACGCCTCCTCCTGGCCGCGCTGTCGTGCGTTTGTGCCGGCTTGGCCGCTCCGGCACGTGCTCAGGACACGGCGGCTCGCCCCGTTCCGAATGTCGTCGAGCTTCAGAAGTTCGACACCGTGCTCGAGTTCATCCGCCGGCGCAACGCCAAGGACTACGCCATCACAGCGCCGAAGGGGATCGACGAAGCCAGGTACGTGGAGATTGGCGGGATCCAGCAGTGGATCACGATTCGCGGCGAGGATCGCGGCAACCCGGTTCTCCTGCTCCTCCATGGGGGACCTGGCGATGCCACCAACCCGTGGGGGTACGCGGGTTTCCGCACATGGCTCAAGTATTTCACGGTCGTGCAATGGGACCAGCGGGGCGCGGGCCGCACGCTCGGCAAGAACGGACCGTCGTTAGGTCCCACCATCACGATCGACCGCATGGCCCGCGACGGGATCGAGCTTGCTGAGCTGCTGCGACGGACGCTCAATCAGGACCGCATCATCGTCGTCGGCCACTCGTGGGGCTCGATCCTCGGCGTGTTCATGGTGAAGCGCCGGCCGGACCTCTTTTCCGCGTACGTCGGAACGGGCCAGGTGGCCGCCGATCCGGGAAGAAACTATGCCGTGGCCTACGACGAGGTTCTGAAGGCCGCGCGGCGCCGTGGAGACCAGCGCGCCGTGACGGAGCTCGAGCACGTCGGGCCGCCGCCGTGGCACGATGGTCGAGGCTATGCGGTGCAGCGGCGATGGGCGAATCTGTTCGAGGGCGCGGACGCGTTTCTCGCTTCCACGTTAGGCTTCGCCCTCACTGCGCCGGGCTACACCGCGCGCGACGTGAATGACTGGCTCTCGGGTCAGAGCTTGAGCGCCGAGCGGCTCGTGCCGCAGACGAAGGCGGTCGACTCGGCTGCGCTTGGCGGCGAGCTCGCAGTCCCTGTGTTCGTGATTCAGGGCGCCGAGGATTTTACCACACCCACGAGTCTGGCCAGGAGCTTCGTGGCGTCGCTTCGCGCACCGCGAAAGGAGTTCATCACGATCGCAGGCGGCGGGCACTTCGCGGTGTTCATGAAGTCGGATGCGTTCCTGAAGGAGCTGGTCTCCCGAGTGCTTCCCTTGATATCGCGTTAGGTAGCGTTTTACGACCACGGAACGCAGAACGCGCAGACGCCCGCTGACGCGGGCGGCGCAGAATGACGCAGAAGGGCTCCGCGGGGCCCGGACTCCACTCGCTCACCACGCGCCAGGTTTTTATGGGAGCTGCCCCGAGCCAGCTATTAGCCGACCGAGGCAATTCCCATTAGTAAACCGGCTCGTTGCGCGCGGCGTTCGACCGGCCGGGCACGCTTCTGCGTCATTCTGGGTCGGCGCGAAGCGCCGTCTGCGCGTTCTGCGTTCCGTGATTTTCCGGCGGCCCTACGCGATGCCGGTGCGAGTCCCGATTCAGTTCCCCGCTTTGGGCCGCGGGAGTGCCGTCGGCGGCAGGATGTTGTTCAGTCGCATGTAGTTCGCGAGCTGACTGTAGTGGTCTGCCATGTCGATCGAGTGGCCGATCACCATCGACGCGCGCGGTCTTTGCTGCGATTGGGCGCCGAACGTGAGTGTTATGGACTCGGCCAGCTTCGCGTCGTCCAGCTGGGCGAAGGCGTCCTCGCAGAACTTGAACGACGCCTTGAGCTTCGCGACCAACGTGTCCTTGGGCCACTTCGCCTTGACCGAGTCGGCCGTTGTCGTGTCTGCCGCGGAGCGCGCGCCCTTCGTCGCGCCGAAATTGTTGCAGAAGAAGTAATTGTCGTCCGCCAGGTGCTGCGCGATGTAGCCGATCGAGAGCTGGCCGGGCGTCGGCTTGTAGCCGAACTTCGATTCGGGAATCGAGTCGAACGCCTGGGCCAGGATCTTCTGATACCGCATGGTCGGGCCTTTGAACGCGTTCGTGATCGGATTGGCGGTCGCGGCACCGGACGGCTGCTGGGCGACCAGGCTCACCGGCAGGGCGAGCGCCAGGATCGCTGCATATGAGGTTTTCATACGTTCTCCCGAGAGGGGGGCGAGGGACGGGTCGTGATATGGGAGGCGCGCCCGATTTGCGCAACGGTGCGCGGACGACCGCGACCCCGGAATTTCCATTCGCTGACGTTGGGGACGGACCGTCGCAGTCGAACTGCTTCCAATCGAACTTTTCGGCGCAGGCGCGCATCATTGTGGTATGCGGTACCCCCCAAGCCGTACCGGTCCGGTAGCCACCGATGCCGATCTGGTCGCTGCGGCGCGAGCTGGCGACGCCGCCGCGCTCGGACTATTGCTCGAGCGGCATCGGCCGCGGCTGTCCGCGACGGCGATCCGCCTGCTCGGCTACCGCCCTGATGCGGAAGACGCGGTTCAGGAGACGTGTCTGATCGCCATGCGCCATATCGGGTCGGTGCGTGATCCGGAATCGGTCGGCGCGTGGCTTCACGCTGTCGTACGTCGGGCGTGCCTCCAGCACGAGCGACGGCGACGGAACGGCGACCTTCCGACCGACTCGCTTCCGGACCTGCTCGACGAAAGGCCGGGACCCGAGGACCGCATCGAACGGCTCGAGCTGCGTGACTGGATCTGGGGAGCGCTGCGGCGACTGCCCGAGCCGCTCCGTGTGAGTGCCATGCTGCGTTACTTCGGGAGCTACGACTCGTATGACGAAGTCGCGATGATCCTCGGCGTCCCGATCGGAACGGTGCGAAGCCGGCTGTCCGAAGCGAAGATCAAGCTTGCCGACGCGCTGCTCGCGAGCGCCGGCCTCATCGACGACGACGTTCGCGTTAGGGCGCGAGCGCGCGAGCGGTTCTGGACCGACGAGTTTCAGGACGTGTTTCGACGCGGCGAGAGCGGCCGCTTCGTGTCGCATTTCGCTCCTGATCTTCTCATCGGTTGGTCGGGTGGGAAGCGGGCGCGCGGCCGCGAGCATCTGGTGGCCGAGATCGAAGGCGACCTCGCGGTCGGGGTTCGCATCGAGCTCGAGCGCGTGATGACCAATGACGGGATCGCTGTCGTCGAGGGCCGGTTCGTGAATCCACCGGAAGCGCCGGACCACTGCCCGCCCGGCGTCGCGTTGGTGATGTTCGGGAGCGACGATCGGACGCGAGCGATGCGCCTCCATCTCGCGCCGCGCGTGCCGCGCCCCGACGAGGACTGACGTGAGGAGACGGGCGACTATCAACTGAAGCCCTCGGTCGGGACGATGGGGATCCCTCGCTGCGCTAACGCTGCGCTCGGGATGACAACCAGCGGTATTGCAGCAGCTTGCAGCAAGCGGCAGTAGCGCAGCCGTCGGCTATCAGCTTGCAGCGAGAAGCAGCCAGCAGCCGCGTTCGATTATACACATTGCGGATATAGCCACTGTGGCTATATAATGCGTCATGACCGACCGCACCGATATCGAAGCCCTGCTGCCGCTTCCGCCGGCGACGTTTCATATCCTTCTCGCCCTGGTCGATCAGGAACGCCACGGCTACGCCATCATCCAGGACGTCGAGGAACGCACCGACGGTGAGCTGCGGATGAGCGCCGGGACGCTGTACCGTTCTGTCGCCCGAATGGTCGAGCAGGGGCTGATCGCCGAAGTGCTGAAACGCCCCGCCGCGCGGCTCGACGATGAGCGTCGACGCTACTACCGCATCACGCCGTTTGGCACCGCCGTCGCGCGGGCAGAGATGGCGCGGCTGTCCCAGCTGGTCCGTCTCGCCCGCGCGCGCGGCCTAACGCCGGAGACCACCTGATGCGCGGACTCGAGCGGCTCTACCGCGCCCTCCTCTATCTCTACCCGGCGAGCTTCCGCAACGAGTACGGCCGCGCGCTCACCGCGACGTTCGTCGCGCGCCTTCGAGACATCTCGGGGCCGGCGCGCACGCTCCGTGGCGTGCTTGCCGCCGTCGGCGACGTCGCTCCGAACGCGATCGCGGCGCACTGGGAGATTCTTCGCCAGGACATGCGGTACGCCGGCCGATCGTTACGCACCAGCGTCGGCTTCACGCTGACGGCGATCCTCGTGATCGCGTTAGGTGTCGGCGCGAACACGGCGGCGTTCTCGCTCGCGGACTTCGTGCTGCTCCGGCCGCTCCCGTTCCATGAACCTGGCCGGCTCGTCGACGTCTGGGAATCCACCCCGGGCTACACTCAGATGGAGTTCTCGCCGGCGAACTACCGCGACATGAAGGCCATGACGCACTCGTTCGCCGCCATGGGGGCATACTCCGATCGAACGATGAATCTGGCCGGAACGGGCGAGCCGCGACACCTCACTGTTGGCATCATGACGCCGCATGCGATGCCGGTGCTCGGTGTACCACCGCTTCTGGGGCGCGCGATCACACCGGACGACTCGACGAACGAACAGGTCGTCGTCCTCAGCTACGGGCTCTGGCAGACGCAGTTCGGTGAGGACGCCCGGATCGTTGGCAAGGCGATCAGGCTCGACGGAGCGCCGTACACCGTGATCGGCGTCATGCCCGCGTCGTTCGCGTTTCCAACACGCGAGATCGACGCGTGGGTCCCGCTGCTCATGCGCGAGGCCTTCTTCGCGGATCGCAGCGACAACTTCCTCTCCGTGGTGGCTCGACTGCGGCCGGGCGTCACGGCAAAGCAGGCGGCCGCGGACGTCGCGGCGGTTGCCGCTCGGCTGGAACAGCTCGACCCCAGGGCGAACGAACGAACCACCGCGATCGTCCTCGACATGCGCGACGAGATGTCCGCGCGTTCGCGGATGCTCGTACTCGCGCTCTGTGGGGCGGCACTGTGCATCCTGCTGCTCGCGTGCGCGAACCTCGCGAGCCTCCTGCTGGCGCGGTCCGCACATCGAAGCCGCGAGCTCGCGGTTCGCGCGGCGCTCGGTGCCGGGCGCGAGCGCATCGTCAGGCAGCTCGTGACCGAGAGTATGGCCCTGGCGCTGTTCGGCGGTATTGTCGGCGTGGCGATCGCGATCGCCGGGGTGCCCGTGCTCGCACGCCTGGTGCCGGATTCGCTTCCGGTGAACGGCCAGCCATCGGTCGACCTGCGAGTACTACTCGTCGCAGGAGCTCTCGTTGTGTCGACCGGCCTGACGTTCGGCGTCGGTCCGGCGATCGCCGCGGGCCGGAGCAAGGCACTCGACGCCCTGCGGTCTGGAACGCGCGGTAGCGCGCGGACGCAGCGGCTTCGGTCGGTGCTCGTGACGATCGAGGTCGCCGCCTGTGTCGTGCTCCTCGTGTCGTCGGGGCTGCTCATCCGTGCGGTCCTGCGAATCCAGGGCACCGACCCCGGTTTCCGTCCGGAAGGCGTGCTGACGCTGCGGACCGAGCTGACCGGCGAAAAGGCAGCCCTGGGAGCCGAACGCGTGCGATTCTATGACCGCGTGCTGCAAGACGTCCGCGCGCTGCCGGGCGTCGAGCGCGCCGCGTACATGTCGGGACTCCCCATGGTCATGGGCGGGGGCGTCTGGCCGACGACGCTCGCCGGCGCCCCGGTCGTTCGTGACGCATCGAACACCGTCGGGCTGCGGTTCGTGACGCCGCAGTACTTCGCCGCCATGGGAATTCCGCTCCGCGCTGGCCGGGACATCGCCGACGGGGATCGGCGAGAGAGCCCATCGGTGGCCGTCGTCAGCGAGTCGTTCGCGAAGCGCATGTGGCCTAACGAGAACGTGATCGGCAAGCAGTTCACGATCGCCTCGACTCCGCGCACCATCGTGGGCGTGGTGGGCAACGTACGGGTGCGTGGGCTCGAGCGCCCGAGCGAGCCGCAGGTCTACGTGCCGGCCACGCAGTTGCCCGATGGAATGATGGTGTTCTACGCGCCGAAGGATCTCGTCATTCGCTCGACGGTTCCGGCCGGGACGATCCTGCCGGCCGTCCGGCGCATCATCGCCAGTGCGGATCCCGATCAGCCGATCTCGGACGTGCAAATGCTGACGGACCTGGTCGCGCGCCAAACATCCTCGCGCGTGACGCAGCTTCGCCTGCTCGGCATCCTGGCCACGATCGCTCTGGTGATCGCGGGGGTCGGCATACATGGGCTGCTCGCGTTCGCCGTCTCACAGCGCTCGCGCGAGATCGGCGTTAGGCGCGCACTCGGCGAGCAGGCCCGGAGCATCGTGGGCCGAGTGATGCGGGAGGGACTGGTGTTGGCGACCGCGGGGGTGGCGATCGGCGTGCTCGTCGCCTACCTGGCGGCGCGTGCGATGGGAGCGCTGCTGGCGGGGGTGCAGCCCGGCGATCCGCTGACGCTTGCGGGGGCGGCGGTGCTGTGCTTCGTGACGGCGGTCGTGGGCTGCCTGCGGCCTGCTCTGAGAGCGGCGAGCGTCGATCCCATCACGGCGCTGCGAGGCGACTGACGGTGCCCGCCGGGGCTGAAGAGACTGAAAACCGATCGCTGACGACTCATCACTCGTGACTGGCCTTTCAACTCGAGTCAATAATGCCAGTCGATCAGTTGTGAGTCACCAGCGATCGGTTTTCAGTCTTCAGTATCGTTGCTGCCTACGGCGCTTGCTTCGCGTCTGCTCCGCCAGCCTTCGTTAGGCGGTACACCCGCCCACCCGCATCATCCGTGATGTACAGCGCGCCATCCGGCCCCTGCGCGAGCCCGACCGGCCGGTGTTTCGCGCGATCCGGCTGGATCTCGTTCGCCGGTAGCGCGGCGAAGCCGTCCGCGAACGTCTCGTACGCGCCGCTCGCCTTGCCACCGGACATCGGCTGGAACACTACCTGATAACCCTGCTGTGGCTCGGGCGCGCGGTTCCACGAGCCGTGGAACGCGATGAACACGCCGTCCTTGTACTTCGCCGGCAACGCGTTCCCCGTGTAGAACAGGGCCGACATCGGCGCCCAGTGCGCGGGGAAAACGGCCACCGGCTCCTTCTTGTCCGTGCAGCGATCCGTCTTCTTCCCGTCGCCGCCGTATTCCGGCGCCGTGACGAGCTTCTTCTCGTCCATCGCATAGTAGCAGTACGGCCAGCCGAAGTTGTCGCCCTGGCTCACCTGCAAAAACTCTTCGCCCGGGTTCTCCGCCGAGTATTGCGTGGTCGGGAAAACCTTCGGCCAGTTGTCGTGCAACTGGTCGCGCCCGTGCTGGGTGGTGAACAGTGCGCCGTCGCCCGGATGAATGGTCAACCCAATCGCGTTCCGGATCCCGGTCGCGTATCGCGCCGCCGCCGAAAAGGTCTGGCCGGTCTTGTTCGCGTCGAACTTCCAGATGCCCGCGCGCGTGTTGAGCTCCGTGCACGGGTCGTGGCCGGGCGAGTCGTTCGTCCGGTCCTTCACCTGACAGCTGTTCGTCGCCGACCCAACGTTGACGTACAGCGCGCCGTCGTTGCCGATGGCGATGTTGCGAGAGCGATGCCCCGGCCCGAGTGGAATATTCTGGACGACGACCTCTCGCTTGCCGCTGGGCGTCAGCTCATCATCGCCACGCTTGTAGCGAACGATCTGCTTGCCCTCGTCGACGTAGAGGTAGCCGTTGGCGAGCGCGACTCCGGTGTTGCCGATCGTCCCGATTCGGGCGACGACGTCCGCGTGGCCGTCGCGCGTCGTGTCGCGGAGGGCGACGAAGGACGCAGGCTGCGGCGTCTTGGTCTGACCTTCGATTTGCTTCTCCGGCGACGGCTGAGTGCCCTCGAGCGTTATGTAGGCGTCGCCGTTCGATGCGACGACGATGTGTCGAGCATGGCCAATGCTGTCGGCGAACACCGTCGCACAGATGCCGGCGGGCAGTGTGAGGCCGGCGTTGTCGCCGGCGCATTTCGCCGGGAACGTGGTGTCCGAGGCCGCCGCGGCGGTGCCGGACGTATCGCCCGTTCGCTTTTCGCCGGAGTTGCAGGCGGCGAGTGCCGCACCCAGGAGGACGGTGATCGGGAGGCTGCGACGGACGGCAAGGTCGAGCGCAAGACGCATACGTGCCTCGTTCGAGCGGTTGAACGGAAAGGTCGATCGAGCTTGACGCGCAATATCGAGGCCCGAGCGGAGATCTCAGGTCAGGGTCCCGTCAGGTTCACACTCTCATGGAAGGGGACGGTCAGCGAGCGGGCTGCCGTTCAAGCCTTCCCAGAGCCCGTAGAGGTAGGTAGCCCCGAGCGCCCGGTCGTTCAGCCCGTAGCCCGGCCGGCCACGCTCGCCCCAGATCATGCGCCCGTGATCCGGCCGCATCGGGCCTCGAAAGCCCGTGTCGCGCAGGGCCACCAGTACGGCGCGCATGTCCACGTCGCCTAACGCCGACGGATGCGGCACCTCGTGAAACTGGCGCCGGCCCGTGACGTGCACGTTGCGGCAGTGCGCAAAGTGGATGCGGCCGCGGGCACCGAGCGACCGCGCGATCGCCGGCAGGTCATTCGTCGGGTCCGCGCCTAACGACCCGGTGCAGAATGTCACGCCGTTCGCGGGCCGGTCCACCAGCGTCACCACGCGCTCGAGCGCTGGCCCATTCGTGACCACCCGCGGCAGCCCGAAGATCGGCCACGGCGGATCATCAGGATGAATCGCCATTCGTACGCCGGCCGACTCCGCCGCAGGCACCACGCGCTCGAGGAAATACGCGAGGTTCTCCCAGAGCCGTTCCTCGCTTATGTCGCGATAGGCAGCGAGCAGCGCGGCGAGCTCCGGCGCGGAGTACGCCGTCGCCCAACCAGGCAGGTCGCCGGTCCCTCGCGTCAGGTCGATCCGGCTCAACGCGTCGTCATCATACGCGAGCGCGGTCGATCCGTCGTCCAGCGTCAGCGCGAGATCCGTGCGCGTCCAGTCGAACACCGGCATGAAGTTGTAGCACAGCACGCGCACGCCGGTCTCGCCCATGTGCCGGACGCTTTCGCCGTAACGTGCGATCAGCCGATCGCGCGTCGGACGACCCAGTTTGATGTCCTCGTGGACCGGAATGCTCTCGATGACCGCGAGGTCGAGTCCCGCTGCGTCCACCGTGTCGGCCAGGCGCGAGAGGCCATCACGCGGCCACACGTCCCCGACCGGCACATCATAGAGCGCGCTCACCACGCCGCGCACGCCCGGAATCTGTCGGACGTGCGTGAGCGGAATCGGGTCGGTAGGCCCGAACCAGCGGAAGGTCATCTGCATGCCGTGCTACGGCGTATGTCCGAGCGCCTTGGCGATCTGCTTCTCGATCGCGCCGGTGGACACGCAGTCGCTCTTGCTCTCGCTGCGCGGCAGCGGTGAGTCTGCGAGACCCGGGTATTTGGCGAGCACCGACCCGCCGATCTCCACGTTGTTGGTACCCACTCCCGGCGATGTCGTCGCGACGGTCACCGTCAACGTCGACACGAGATTCTGCTCGGCCAGCGAGTTCTCGGCGAAGTTGCAATCGATATAGTCGTAGTTGCCGCGCCGATCGCGAGTGCGCGTGGCGGTGAGCGTACCGGCGACGGTGTCGGACGTTGAGACCTCGAAGCCCGCTGCCGTCAGCTCCTTCGATGCGAGCTGGACCACCTGGGCCTTCGAGTGCGACGTCTTGAGCGAAACCGGCCCCGGCGCCTCGAATGTCGACTGCTGGCAGCCAACAATCGCGAGTGCGGCGAACACCGCGCGAGCAGAGTTCTTCACGTTTCGATATTCCTCCGATAGGGTGTCATCCCGAGCGCAGCAAAGCGGAGCGAGGGATCCTCATCGTCCCGACCAAGGGGATAGCTCTCTACCGGGAGGACGAGGATCCCTCGCCTGCCGGCTCGGGATGACAAACTGCCTCGCGTTGACAATCTACGCCCGACCTGCCTCGACCTCGCGGCTGGCGTGCGGCAGAGCCGGCAGCGGCGCCGCGACCACATCGACGAACGTGTCGTTGTACGCCGGCTGCCCGCCTGGTGCCCACGACGATGGCGTCAGAAAGTTCGCGACCGCACCCGTCTCCGCGGGATGACTCCACCATTTGCCAGTCAACGAGACGACGCCCTGACGAATGGACGTTGCCACGTGGAGCCACGCCGCCACCTCGCCCTGCTCGTTCCTCACCGCGACTCGGTCGCCGTCCGCAAGGGCGCGTGCCTCGGCGTCCGCCCAGTTCATCTCGAGCGTGGGCCGGTCCATGCCGCGCCGCTGCCTCGCGAGATTCACGTAGCTGGAGTTGAGGAAGTAGTGCGACTTCGGCGTGAGCAATTGCAGCCGGTTGCCTGGGGCAGGCGCGTCGCCCGCGGTGATCCCGCTGAGCCGCAGCGACCCGGGCCGGAGCTCCGGGCGGGCAGGGAAGGTCTTTCGCCAGCCGTCGGCTTTGAGCGACTCGAGTGAGATATCCACGGGCAGTGCAGAGCGTGCAATCTCCTCATCACTCTCGTGTAGCGCCGGCGTGTCCAGCCCCATTCTCGTGGCCAGCAGTCGCATCAGCTCTCCGTGCGACTTCGCCTCGCCTAACGGCTTGATTGCGGGGTTGTTCACCGATACGTAATGGTGGCCCCACGCCCCGTTGATGTCGAAGTGCTCGAGCTGCGTCGTGGATGGCAGCACGATGTCCGCATAACGCGCGGTGTCCGTCAGGAAGTGCTCGACCACGACGGTGAACAGATCGTCGCGCGCGAGCCCGGCACGCACGCGCGCCACGTCCTGCTGCACGACCGCGGGATTTGTTCCGAACACCATGAGCCCCTTGATCGGCGGCGCGAGTGTCGTGCTCGTGAGACTCTCGCCAAGGCGCGCGAGATCGAGCCCGCGCGTTGGTCGCGGGGCGATGTCTGGACGGGCCGCCTGGCCCTCGTACAACACCGGGCTCGTCTCGATGAAGAGACCACCGCCCCGATGCCGCCAGAGTCCCCCGATGATCGCCAGCGCCGATAGGCTTCGCACGAAGGCCTCGCCGGCCAGTGTCTGCTCCGGCGCGATGCCGCTGCGGAGCGTTGCCGGCCGCACCGTCCCGAGCTCTTGGCCGAGCCTAACGATCTCGTCGGCCGCTACGCCGCACGCGTCGCTCGCCCGTTCTGGTGTCCATGGCGCGACCTCGGCCCGCAGCGTGTCGAGATCAGTGGCTACGGCGGCAAGCTCGGTGTCCACGAACCCCTCCGCAAACATGACGTGTGCCAGGCCAGCTGCGAGGAAGCGATCCGTACCCGGCCGCACCGGCAGGTGGCGATCGCAGCGCTCCGCCGTCCGCGTGCGCCGCGGATCGATGCACACGATGATCGCGCCGTTCCGTCGCCGCGCTTCCTCGATGAAGTGCCAGTGATGGTGACTCGTCGTCAGCAGGTTGGCGCCCCACACCACGACCAGTCGGCTCTCGGCGATCTGCTCGGGATCGAAACCGAGCGGATGGCCTTCGGCCGCGAGTGTGTTTCCCGCCGCGCCGCAGATGCTGCCGATCTGACGACTCGCCCCGAGCGCATGAAAGAGCCGCATCAACGCGCGACGCTGCACGACGCCCATCGACCCCAGGTAGTTCAGTGGCAGGAGCGCCTCGCCACCGTACTCGGCAATGATGGCCGCGAAGCGATCGGCGATGATGTCGACCGCGGCGTCCCATGAGATGCGCTCGAACATCCCGTCGCCTTTCGGTCCGGTCCGGCGCAGTGGATACAGCAGGCGATCGGGGGCGTAGGTCCGCTTCTCGTAGTCGTTGATCTTTGCGCACAGCACACCGCGCGTGAACGGGTGCTCGCGCGCACCTTCCACGCGAACGACGCGGTCGTCCTCGACGTGGGCGACCCACGAGCACGTGTCCTGGCAATCGTGAGGACAGCAACCTTTTACGAGACGTCGCTCGGTCATAACGCCTGGAGTGGGAGACAGTTGCACGTTGGCACGGGCCAGGTTGCAGCGCAAGCGTGACGCGCGTCGGAGGCTCATAGGCAGCGCGCCGTTCTCCAGATAGGCGAGTGGCTGCACGAAGTCCGGCTCATGAGTTGCAAAAGTCCAGCGGCATGAAGACCGACTCCGGATCCACCGTGTCGGCGTGGATGGCCACCGCCGACGTCCCGAACTTCCCGCCACTTGCCGAAGACGCCGAGTGCGACGTGTGCATCGTCGGCGCGGGAATCGCGGGCCTCACGACGGCCTATGCACTTGCTCGCGCGGGGAAACGCGTGATCGTTCTCGACGACGGTCCGATCGGCGGTGGCGAGACTGGCCGCACCACGGCGCATCTCTCCTGGGCGCTCGACGACTACTACGTGGAGATCGAGAAGGTCCACGGTTCGGACGGCGCGCGTGTCGCCGCGGAAAGCCATCGCTCCGCCGTCGATCGCATCGAGACGATCTGTCGCGATGAGCAGATCGCGTGCGATTTCGAGCGCGTGGACGGCTACTGGTTCGCCGCGAAGCTCGATGACACGAAGCTCATCGATGCCGAGACGATTGCAGCACGGCGGGCAGGAGCGGTGGCAGAGCGCGTGGTTGGCATTCCCGGAGTTCCGTTCGAGACGCCTGCTGCCCTCCGCTTCCCGAACCAGGGGCAGTTCCATCCCCTGAAGTACATGGCGGGCCTGGCCAAGGCGGCCGTTAGGCATGGGGTCCGGATCTACTGCGGGTCCCACGTCGCCGAGTTCGAGAAGAAGCCGCGGCGGCCGCAGCTCAAGACGTCGGACAAGCACACGGTTACCGCGGATGCCGTCGTGTTCGCGACCAACTCGCCCGTGAACGACTGGGTGGCGATGCACACGAAGCAGGCGGCGTATCGCACGTACGCGATCGCCGTCCGGATTCCGCGGGGCTCCGTCCCGCGCGGCCTGTACTGGGACACCGAGAATCCGTATCACTACGTGCGACTCGCCAACGCGACCAATGGCGAGGCGCTGCTGATCGTCGGGGGCGAAGATCACAAGACGGGGCAGGGCGAGGACCTCGAGGTTCGGTTCGGGCGGCTGCTCGAGTGGACGCGCCGGCACTTCCCGATGGCCGGTGACATCGCGTTTCGCTGGTCGGGGCAGGTGCTGGAGCCTAACGATTACATGGCGTTCATCGGCCGGAACCCGGGCGACCAGAACGTCTACATCGTGACCGGCGACTCGGGCCACGGGATGACGCACGGCACGATCGCCGGCATGCTGATTCCGGATCTCATCCTCGGGGTCGAGAACCGCTGGGAAAAGTTGTACGATCCGGCGCGCAAGACGCTGCGATCGGCCCCTGAGTTCGTGAAGGAGAACGTCAACGTCGCGGCGCAGTACCGCGACTGGGTGACGCCCGGCGAGGTCTCGTCGCCCGATGACATCAAGCCTGGCACGGGTGCCATCATGCGCGACGGCGCGAAGAAATTCGCCGTCTATCGCGATGATGCCGGCGCACTCCACATCCGCTCGGCCGTGTGTCCGCACCTCTACTGCATCGTGGACTGGAACTCGGTGGAGAAGACGTGGGACTGTCCGTGTCATGGCTCTCGCTTCGATGCGTACGGCCGGGTGGTGAACGGGCCGGCCATCAGTGACTTGGCGGAGCCGAACGGCGGCGGTTCGTAGCTCGACCGACCCGGAAAGCCGCTGGCGGCTCGAGGCGCGCGACCGCTCGGGCGGGAGCACCCACCGGCCGCTGCGCGGCAGCGGGATCTTCATCTTCGGCGGCGCGACCAAGGGTACGCCAGACCGCATCACGGGGGGCGTCTTCATCGGCGCCGGCGTAGAGGCGTATCAGGTGGTGAACCGGGCTTCGGTGGCGACCTGCGGCGTCAACGACACGGCGGGGGCGCGCGCGGCTACAACCTCTACGACGGGTCGCTCGACCACGCGGAGTTCGCCGACATCGCGCCCCTCGAGTTCGTCGCGCCGGCGAAGAGTGTGGACCTGATCATGGCGAACGGCGCGGAGGTCGGCGCTATCGGCCTCGCGTTTCAGGACCTCGCCTCGAGCGCGAACTCGAGTTCCCGCGTCATCGCGTCCTCGAGCGATTCGTCGCCGCGCTCGAGGACGCCGTGCGAGCAGTGATGGCGTGTCCTAAGTCCCCAGCCCGCAGTCAGCTCATTCCATGACGGCAGTAACCGCCGTTCCCGTCCGCTTCCACTTGTTGTACCAGCTCATCATGTAGAGTTGTGTCCGCATGAAGTTCGACGGCTTGGAGCTCGTGCCGTGGTACTCTCCCTCGAATCGGATGAGAGCGGATGGGATCCCACGCATCTTGAGCGCCGCGTAATACTCCTCGCTCTGCGGCATCGGCGTCCGCATGTCGAGCACGCCAGTCATGACCACCGTCGGC